>Ga0209211_10000248_pt1 | contig 120885 bp, 119 predicted proteins | sample RifGroA2_FD_183992 | JGI IMG/M metagenome (GOLD analysis project Ga0209211, IMG submission 183992) | Groundwater microbial communities from Rifle, Colorado, USA - Groundwater A2 (SPAdes) (version 2) | ecosystem: Environmental > Aquatic > Deep subsurface > Groundwater | place: Rifle, Colorado...
AGGCACCCACACCTATCGGTTGTCCAAATTGTTAAAGAACTTCTTCCTCCACCGCGCCGTCGCTTTCGCTTCGTCTGCAGCAGAGAGGCAAGATTATGAATAACTCCTCTCACCCCGTCAAGCTTTTCAGAAATTATTTCTGAATTTTTTCTTCTAACCAAACAACAAAAATATATTCGCTTGGTTGCGGGAGCAGGACTTGAACCTGCGACCTTCGGGTTATGAGCCCGACGAGCTGCCAACTGCTCCATCCCGCGTCCGTCAGAAGAGGGCGCATTATCCAGAGGAGGATGCAGTGCGTCAAGAACAATCAGAGAAATTAGCAACTATTTGTTTTCAACCCACTCCACCAGGGAATTCCATTGATCGACATCCCTTCGATGCTTCGCGCGAGGAGGATCAAATACGGTAGCGCCGGCGGCAGCAACGTTCACATAGTTTTGCGTGTTACGCAGGTAGGCAACAATTGGGATATCAAAGTGCTTGAGGAACTCCTCCAACATCCCGGCCGCCCTGGTGCGCGGATCAACCCGCATTGCTACGATTCCGACCTTTACTCGGCGACCGCGTACTTCGCTGCGGATCGAGTTGAGAAAATCCTCGGTAGCCGCCATGTCAAATACGGAGGGCACCAATGGCACGATGACCTTGTCAACCATCCGCAGGTAGTCCGTCAGTTTGTAGCCCTGCAATCCGGCCGGCGCATCCACCACAACCCAGTCTGCCTCTTTGGGCAAATTCAGCGATATTTGATTACCGCCGAAGTAGCCGGTAATCGCCGGCAATGACTGGTCGCGAAAGGCCATCCAGCGCAGAGAGGACTGCTGGCGATCCAGATCACACAAGGTAGTCTTTTTCCCTTTATTTGCGAAATAGCCAGATAAATTTGTCGCCAGCGTAGTCTTGCCGGCCCCTCCCTTTGGGTTTGCAACCAAAACAGCCCGCATAAAACCTCCCCTATATATTTGCAAGGCAATTATATTCGCCACCTCAAAGCGCTCATAGATGCATAGAATGTATGCTTTCTTTCTGCCAGATCTATCATGGTCACAAAAGTAGCAAGCGATCGTCAGGGTATTCAGTCAATCGAAGTTGGATTCCGGCTATTGAACGTGCTGGCGACAACCAACCGGCCGATGATGTTGCGTGACATCGCAAAAGGCGCAGGCATGCCTGCCGCCAAGGCCCACCGATACATGGTCAGCTTTCTGCGCATCGGCATCGTCGAACAAGACAGCAGCAGCGGCCGCTATGATCTAGGTGCCTACGCCTTGGAACTGGGGCTGTCCGGACTTGGACGCCTTGATCCTGTCCGCTTTGCCGGCCCCATTCTTGAGACGCTCTGCGAAGAAATTCAGGAAACTGTCGCCCTTGCCGTTTGGGGAAACCACGGCGCCACCATCGTGCGCATCGTAGACGCCGGCGGGCCGATCACCATCACGCTGCGCGCCGGCACCATTCTGCCTTTATGCAACTCTGCCACGGGCCGGGCATTCGCCGCCTTCTATCGTTCTCCTTTTTTAAAGAAAATGCTGGATAGTGAGCTGAAGGAAATCTCGGAAACAAGCAAAACGGCGGTCACGACGGTGCGCCGGCAACTTGAGAAAAGCCTCTCAGAAATTCGCTCACATGGGATCAGTCGCGCCTCGGGCAGTCTCACTCCCGGAATCAATGGCTTCAGCGCACCAGTCTTTGATCATACGGGCAGCATGGTTGCCGCCATCACATCGCTAGGATCGATAGGCGAGTTCAACGTGGAGTGGGACAGTCCTGTAGCCAAGGCCATGCTGGAGGCTGCAAAAACGCTTTCTCACCGCCTGGGACATGGCGGCCCTTTGGCCGACTAAGCCCTGCCACGCCGAACTTGAGGAACTCGCAAAGTGGTTGCAAACGGATGAATTCTTCTAGCAGACCCCATATGCGTAACCCAATAAACAAAAAAGCCACTCCGGAGAATGGCTTAAATGCTTGATTTTACTGGTGCCCCCGAACGGAATCGAACCGCTACCTGATGATTACAAATCATCAAAAACAGATGATTATCAGCGTTGATACAGATTGATGCCAGCAAACAAAAATCCTTACAACCCTTGCAAATAGGCGTTTTACGCCAATGGACAGATTGCTTTATGTTGATCTGAATTGATACACTCGGGAGCAATGGTGGAGCAATGGATTTAATACACCACTCCATTGCTCCCGATCTCCAAGGGGTATCGTCATGGCTCGCAATACAGAACGACTGCATCTAACGCTTGAACGCATCCGCAAACTGCAACCGCCATCTGGAAACCAAGCGACCTACGCCTTTGACGACGACCCGAAGCAGCTTTGCGTTCGCATCACTCCTGCCGGAGCAAAGTCGTTCGTCTATGCCGGAAAACTGAACGGCACACCACTCCGCATCACCATCGGATCAACTAATGTATGGAACTTGGACGATGCACGCGAAGCTGCACGCCGACTGCAAACGCAGATCGACAAGGGAATCGACCCAAGAGAAGTTGAGCGAGAGAAGACAGCAGCCAAAGCCGCCGCAATTGCTGCCAAAGAAGCAGAGCGAGCTGCAGCAGAGGATAAAAAGCAATACACCCTAGAATCCCTTTGCAATGCTTACTGCGATCACCTCAAAACTAGAGGTAAGGCAGACAGCGCACGACAAGCCGGTTCAATCCTGAAGGTGCATGTATTCGAGGCGTTCCCTGACATCGCCTCCCTTCCTGCCTCCGAGATCGATTCAGACCACGCGGCCACCTTGATTCGGAAAGTTATAGAGCAAGGCAAGGAGCGAACTGCCGGGGTACTTCGCAGCTATCTATCAGCCGCATTCAACGCCGCAAGGAAGGCGCGGTTTGATGCCAAGCTGCCGTCTATCTTTATTGCCTACGGCGTGAAGGACAACCCCGCCGAAATCATCGCCACCATCGCCGTGAAACGCGGCAATAGAACGTTGAACGCTGGCGAACTGAAATCCTATATGGAGGCACTGTCAGAAAATGACCTATCCGATCAGGCTCTCAAGCTAGACCTTTTCTCAGGCGGACAACGTATGGCTCAATTGCTTCGCGCAAAGATAAGTGACTACGACAGAGACAGCAAGATTTTGCGCATCTGGGATGGCAAGGGTAAGCGCACAGCCCCCCGTGAACACCTGCTTCCCCTGGGGCCAATAGCCAGTTCCATTGTAGAGAAGCTGATTTTGCGAGCCAATGAACTAGAAAGAGCTAACGCCATCACGGAAAGTCGTGAGCCAACCTACAGCAATCTATTACTGTTCTCGTCATTCGGCGCAAAACAATTGGCAGGAACCACTCCGGGCAAACGCGTTGCCGCCATTTGCAAAACCATGAATTGTGAAGGATTCAACTTACGCGATATCAGGCGAACTTGCGAAACGATGCTAGCAGGTATGCATATCAGCAAGGACATCCGCGCTCAACTTCTTAGCCACGGCCTTTCCGGCGTACAGGCCGCCCACTACGATCGCCATAGCTACACAAACGAAAAGCGCTCTGCTTTAATTGCATGGGAACAACGATTAAAGCAACTCTTGGTTGGCGAAATGGCACCTACCAAAGCACCAAGAAAAAGAAAAAGCGCAGGTTAGTGCATGCACCTCGGCTCCATACATTCTTAATTCATCGTTGAAAGGTCAAGGTAAGCAGCAGAAAATAGCCTCCAGCCGCGCCGCGTCACCTTGAAATCAGGAGCATCGAAATGCCCACTCGCCCCAATATCTACGACCATATTGCTCGATGTGGGACGCGGGACCAACTGATTAGATCATTTCTAGAATTACCGACATGGACACCAGCCATGGGCGCGCTTTTGGTATCCGGCATCACTCCACCGGCCGGCTGTACAACCATACCCAATGGAGGAATTAGTCTCGACAATCAACCATTGAACATGGCAACTGTGCAATTCGAAAACGCCCGAAAAATATTAAATCAGTGGAACGATTGGATTGAAGATGAGGGCTGCACAATGAGCCACGATTCCCTCACCCCTTATGAATTCTTTATCTGGTGCGACCAAGAGGAGATCGATAACGATTGGCTCCGCCTTCTTCGACACCTTGCCGGCTGCCCGGTGGACGGCTACGTGGCGAGCCTCCCCTCTCCAGTTGAAGTACTCACCTCACTTGCCACGCCTCCGGCTCCCAAAAAACCTGCAAGCGATCCACACTCCTCCCCCCAAGGCGAGGATCAACAGCCGCAATTCTTCGCTAACGCATCGAAATCGAATTCCGTCGCAACTAACTTGAACTCAGAAAGCAGTGAAAGTAAGCATTTGTGCGTGAAACGACTTGGGCTGCCAACACCGGCGATATCCGCGGCTTTTGACGGCATCACAAAATGGGATCATGAAAAATGGTCAAAATGCCTGAATGAAAGAGCCTGGCCTCGCCCTGCAAGAATTAAAGCAGGAAAACAAGGATCGTATGCTGCAATGTGGGACCCAATACGGCTAGCAACACTTGCCATAACAAAGCGGAATGCGACGATGAGTTCCCTTACACAGGCTTTCACAAAAGTGAAAGCCTTAGCTCCGTGGCAAGACGATTGGAAACAATATACCAACGACGACAATTGGTACTCACTCACCAAAACCCGCTCTTAAACCCCGCTTTTTCGACACCCCCAAGCCGAAACCATTCTCCCTACGGCAACTAAAAACCCTGACCTCCTAATTTGAGAAAGCGGGTTTTTAGAATGCGCCCAAAGCATCGGGAGTAAAGAAACGGATATCGCCACTGCGCGATATTCGCAAAGAACTCCTTGATGCGAGCCCTCGCATAACAGCTCAAGGAGACCCAAAAAATGAACACAAAATGCCTTGCGGCATCCGGTTGTAAGCGTCCGCTTACAACCGCGGAATTTGCGGCAAGCAAACTTGTCTTGCCGCAAACAGTTCGCAAGCGCCTTTCACAGACCGGCAGCTACTTCGGGATCAAGCCCATAAAGTTTCCGAACGGTCGACTTGCTTGGCCCCCCGAAGAATAGGCAAGAAGGGGTGAAAAGTCGCCTACCTCATTTTCATTATTTTCAAGAACCGGAAGGAGAAGCGCTGGAGTTGACACCTGCTTTCATTGCATTGCCCTCATTTTCAAAAAGGAGAGATCGCAGCAACCTAAATTAACAACAGGACATGAAACAAGACAAGGGGCCCCTGTCTTGAGTTCATTTAAGCAAGTTCTCGCTACCACTCCATTTCAGGTAGTGGCACCGCATTTATTCTTTCTAGCAAAGGGTCCCACATGTTTACCCAAGTTTCCCCCTCTCTTTCAACGCATACTGCGCCCACTAACATCGGCGCTCAAATGAACGGAAACAACAACGACCACAACTACCCTGTCTATGCATTCCCCGATGTTTTGCGGGATACCATTCTGGAGCTCCAGCGCAATATTCAAGCGCCAATCCCATTAGTTGCCAACTGTGTACTGAACGCAGTTTCGTTAGCTTGCCAACGACTCATTTCTGTCCGCCGTCTCGACCATTTAGTCGCCCCTGTTAGCCTATACACATTTACCGTAGCAGATTCAGGAGAGCGAAAATCAGCAGGAGACGACGCTGTCCTTGAGCCCATCCGATCCTATCAGGAATGCCAGGATAAAGACGTAGCGGAAAAAAACTCGACATATCTCGCCAAGATTCTTGCCTGGAATGCCAAGCAAGAAGTCCTTCTCGCCTCCATTAAGAAAGCATACAAAGCAGGCCATACAACGGAAGATCTTGAGAAACAGCTGGCTGAGCACGGATGCCAAAAACCAGCGAAGCCTAAAAAGACGAAGCTCATTTTTGACAACGTAAGCCCATCCGAGCTCGTGCGCAGCATGTACGACAACTTTGGGCACGCTGCACTCATATCGAATGAAGGGGCAAGTATTCTGAATGGGAAGGCCAGCGATGACCTAGCCTTGCTTTGCGCCATGTGGAGTGGAAGCGATATCCACGTTGATCGTCGTAATCAAAAGTCGATTTCGCTGCGAAACCCTCGACTGACCATCGGGGTGATGGGGCAATTTCAGGTGGTTTATGACTTTGTGCGTCGCAAACACAATGCAGCGCGCAATACAGGCCTATTCTCGAGATGCCTGATGGCATTCCCCCTCTCCACCCAAGGCACTCGTTTCATTCACCAGAGTAATTTGTCATGGTCAAGCACTGAGAAATTCAAGCGTCGTATCGAAGAAATCTTGGAGCAGACCGAAACCCACTGTAGGAGCGAAGGAGAATCTGGGCTGGTTCTTCAGTTTACGCCCGAAGCACGAGCTCGTTGGATTCAAGCCTATAACAATATCGAATTCGAACTAACCCCTGGCGGTTTCCTGTTCGACATTCGAGATTTCGGCTCGAAGGCTGCTGACAATATGGCTCGTATTGCCGCACTCTTTCATTTTTTCAGCAAACAAGAGGGCGACATCTCGGTTGAAACCGTAGAGCGTGCATCTGAGGTGATGAAATGGTACACCTACGAGTTCAAACGTCTTTTCGCAGCGCCGCCCCCGATCCCCCAAAATCAAGCTGATGCCGCTCTGCTGGAGGCATGGTTGCGCAGCTTCTCACATACGCACAAAACCCTGGCTTTCCCAAAGAACGTGGCTCTTCAATCCGGCCCCAATCCGCTTCGCAACAAGAGTCGCCTTAACGCCGCCCTTCAAGTACTCATTTGGCGTTGCGTAGCCCAACTTCAAAAGCAAGGAAAAACGCTGTTCATCGTTTTGAATCCCCACTATTTCCTTGGGCAAGGCGGCAACGGCCAGACTCTTTGACCTAGGGTCATGAACCCAGCCAATGCTGATTTTCAGCATCGAACCATCTGCTAAACCCGATACTTCCGCTACTCGTAGCGGAAATATCGGAAATCGCTTCATATCTTTCCAAGGATCGCCCCGTATTCAAGGGGAGTCAACGCCCCTCAGCGGCCTTGTAGACTGCATTTTTGTCGCGCTTGCCTACGGCGACGACCAGCACGACCAATCGACCATCCTGGACTTCGTAGACGAGCCGGTAGCCGATACTGCGCAGCTTGATTTTGTAGCGATCAGGGTGCCCCGACAACTTGGCGGAGGGTACCCGTGGCTCAACTAAGCGCTCAGCCAGCTTTTTCTTGAACTGAGCCTTGATCGAGCCATCCAGACGCTGCCATTCGGACAAAGCCTCTTCAAGAAACTCAAGCTCATAGCTCATCGATTTTGACCTTCACTCGCTTCTGGCCTGCACGAGCATCCGCAATAGCATTCAATTCCAAATCCTCCAGGCGATCCATCATGCTCTCGAATGCACGAGCCGGAATGCAATAAAAGGCTGGCTCGTTCCTGTTCAGGATCGCCACAGGGAATCCTTCTCCCGCTGCAACCGTACCCATGGGGTTGCGTTTTAGCTCGGAAATGCTTGCTGCCGTTTCAGACAATATTTGGTGGGCCATAACCGCCTCCTGTTCCAGTTCGTACCAATAGTAGCACTTTTAGAAATACCATCTAGAGTGCTTTGAGTAGCATCACTGACAAGTGGTTCCACGCAACTACCTAGATTGTTTTTCGGAGCGCATTCCGCCGATCCAGGTGGTTAGTGCTTGGCACTTAAGCCGAACGACGTTTGCCTTGGTATTCCGACCGCTCCTCTGGCGACATTTTCTTAATTCCGACGGGTCCCAGATGCCGCTCGGGTGGAGCCTCAATCCCTCGATCCTTGTTGCTTCGGTGATCAACTCTTGCTGCATGACCATTCGCTTCGAGAAACTGATTCTGGAGATTAGCCCAGCTTTCGCGCCTAGAAACGAGTTCATTCTTCAGGACACCTGGCTCTCTACCCCCACTGTCTTTTTTGCAACCACCCAGCTCTGGATTCGTCGGGTTGTACCGCTTGAAGTGCTGACTGGGCGTTCGCTCAATCCCATCGGGTTTGCGATCCGAAAACATGATGTGAGCGTGTGGTTGTTTCACTTCACCCAGCGCAGCGATCGGCTCATGTATGGCCAACTGATATGGTTTCCCTGGGAGCTCAGCTTCCACAAACTCTTGCAGTAATGCAATGTGTTGTTCTGGTCTTAGCTCTGCCGGCAATGCAAGTTCCAGCTCTCGATATGCAGCACCATTTTTTCGTTCGTGCTCATCAGCCATATTCCAGAACAATGCCGGATTTCCATCCGCCCAATCAGGAAGATTTCCGTGCTCGGTAGCAATTAGATCCTCTCTCTTTGCAGCACGCCCATGCTTTCCTTCACGGGCAATATAAGCAGCATGCTCAGTGGCCTTGCCTCGCTTGCCGCTTTTGATACTCAGGTGATAACTAGCCATGATATTTCCTCTACATACATGTTTATTGGCAATTGCATTGAACAAATGCAATCATCGGTCGTAGAGAAGAATGACCAGATTTCACTCTAGTAATAAGGGCAGATTCAATCGACATATAAGAAAGGGTAAGTGCGCCTCCCTTATTATCTCTGTCTGCTTAGCTTAGTGAATGCAACTAGCTAATCATCTCTACATACCATAGGTGTATGTAAGAAAATACTTTATCCAATAAAACAACAATGATGCAATAAACAGCATGTCGTCATTCGTCAATTCAGATACAACACAGATGCTGATCACCAATCAGCATCTGTTTAATTGATCTATCCGCCTATACGAATTTCAACCATCGAAGCCAATAACCATAGACTGGTTCGCTTTACCACATGAGAATCATGATTAAGGTCAGACGTAAAAAATCCGCTTCTGATTAGAAAAGCGGATTGTTCTTTTGGCTTTTTAACTATGTCTTTACGACACTTCGGTTTTTCTGCTCCGATCAGATTGCAAAGTCGTCTTTATTCTTACCCTCTAGCCACTTCGGACTACGACCACGTCCAGTCCACTCATTTCCGCTAACTGGATCACGATACTTTGCTTTAACTGGAGAAATCTTACGGGCATTTTTGGTAACGCCTTGAAGATCATTAATGGTAATTCCATATTGAGCCATCAGCGCTTTGACCTGAGCAATTGCTGAGGCCAACTCGTCTTTTCTTACCTTTTCAGCCTGAGCCTGCAGCTCTGCAATCTGTGCTTGGATTTCAGCATAAGTTGCCATGAAAGTTCTCCCTCTTGATGGATCGAACTGCCAGTATATCTGTACCGGAGGGATGCTCCTGCTTTCTAGTAACTCTTGCAGTCTAGACATAGCCACCAGAACATGAGATTGAGTCAAGACTGTAAGAGCCTCCACCAGAATATGCAAATACAGTAGAATCCATAGCTCGACACACCATCTTGATTGCATATGTCTGCCACAAACTGGGCAACTGAACTACTAACCGCTATTTTTCCAGAAATCCGGGTGCTAGATATTGCAAAAGCATCAGGGCAACGTGTCGTGCTTTATTGCGAAATAGGCGATAAAAAATCTAGGTTGGCAACAAAATATGGCTGCCCTCAACAAATAGTTGCGAAGCTGACCGCAAATGTTAGCCACACCGCAATCGCCTACTATGAACGTGAAGTAGAGTTTCTATCGACGACGGAGTCACTTTCGTTTCCAAAACTCTACCACTACAGCCTCATTACGGAAGATCCGAGGACAGAGACACCGCTAAACGCCAAGGTTTTTCTAACAATTGAAGAGTTCTTGGATGGAAAGCCTCTTTCCGCGTGCCCAGAAAAATATAGTGATCCCGAGACTGTAATTGAACTATTGGCGGACCTAGTCACCGCTCTAACGCCGCTTTGGGACCACCCGAAGCGTTTCGTTCATAGAGATCTAAAACCTGACAACATAATCATCAAAACCGATGGTTCTCCAAGCATCATCGATCTTGGAATAGTGCGCGAAGCTGGAGCCACTGGGGTTACAGCAACTGTGTTTCCGCATGGGCCGATGACACCTCGCTACGCAAGCCCAGAGCAAATTGCAAACCTAAAGCGCGATATCTCGTTCAAGAGTGATTTTTTTGCACTTGGCATCATTGCCTACGAACTGCTTGCAAAGAGGCACCCGCTTGTCGAGGGAAATGAGCCCTTTGACGAGACTCTTTCCAAGATGGTAAGTGCGCAGGCATCGCCGCTACATAAGGTAACAAGCGCAAGCGAAGAGTTTTCTGCTGTAATCGGACAAATGATTGAGAAAGCACCCTACAAAAGACAACGAACTATTGAGATGCTGGCCCAGCAAATCGACAATTGCAGAAAGCAGGGAGAACGGATATGAGCTTTTACGTATTTCACCAAGCAGGCCATAACGCCACTTGGAGCGTTGATTCGCTAGAAAGAGACCACACCGCTCAAGGGATAATATTTAGCCCCGTCCATCAATCAGCCGACTCCGTAAAACGACTCAAAACGAAAATTCGCGAATGCTCGCTATTTGACCCGCAGTTTTATCTTCCAAATTCTCAAAAAAACAAGTTTAAACAGTACTCGTTTTTTCCAGAGACAGCCACGGATGGTTTTTCAACCATTGACTACTCAGCAGTAGCTGACCACGCCGCGACTGAATGCGTAAAGTTTCAGATTGAGCAAAATTTCGCTGCAATTGTTATACCAACCCGATATCTTGATCAAATGTACCCAGACTACAGGGAACGACAAGACGCATTCACTGTAGCGCCATTTGTTAAGGCAATTAATAGCTCAGGCTCAAAAAAGGCGGTCTTCCTCACGTTAGCGATTACTCCGCACATGATCGAAGCTGGTGCCTTTCGAACACAACTGCTAAATTGGATAACAAGCTATCCCGAAATAACAGGCGTGTACTTGATCACAACGCTGGATCGGCCAACTAAGCAAATTCAAAGTGATGCTTTCTTGGTTGAGAAAATGACATTCATTCAAGAACTGCAAAGTTCTGGCATGAACGTAGTGCTTGGATATCTGAATACGGAATCTCTTCTGATGACGGTATTCAATAACGCAACACTGACAATAGGAACGTTCGATAACACTCGTATATTCTCAATTGACAAGTTTGTTGCAAATGACGAAGACAAGCGTGGGCCGCGTCCCCGAATTTATCTCAATGGTTTGATGAACTGGGTGCGCTTCGATCAGGCAAAAGCAATTCGCGATGCTCTACCAAAAGTTTGGGCTGAGATATACGAAGAGACTGACTATGGCAACGCCGCATTAACGGCGCCTACAGATCCTCATTTCTCTCAGCCAACTCTTTACAAACATCACCATGTCGCCATCTCTCGACAATTTGACGCGCTAAAGGGAGTTACAGCCTCGGACCGTGTCGAATTGCTAAATGAATGGCTGGATAGCGCTTCTGCCGCCTATCGATCCATCTCAAAGGCAGGTATCGAACTTGACCTACACGGTGCCGGAACACACATCACCCCCTGGAGTAAAGCGCTCAACAGGTTTGCGAAATTAGGCGGCCTCATTTCTTAGTAGGCGCTGCGCAACTAGTGTATTTGCATACCAAAAGCGGAGCTCTGAGCGAGGGCTCCTTAACGTTGGCTTTGCATGAATTTTTGCGTCTCCGACGGTAGCTATCGATGCTAACCCTATATTCAATCTGGAAAATTCTGCCAAATTTCGAAGGGCTGGGGAGACATCTCGATCATCCATAACCACCCATGCTTGGTGCGCAAAATCCCTATACCGAGACGCTTGATAAAGTGCTCGGCGCCAGTTTGTAAGCTTCGTTTCTATAGCGCAAAATTCAGCAACCAAAGCCTTAGGGCTTTCAAGCTTTTTCCAGTGCTTTCTTTCAGTATCAAAGTTACAAAACCCTGCTTCCTCATATGACTTTAGAACTCGCTTTGCTGTTGCCTTTGTGACGCCGACAAACGAAGCAAAATCTTCTGTTGAGCAACCTTCGTCACGGAGCTGCAATAACGCATATGCCCAAGCAGGCTTAATCTCCCCAAGTCTCAGTCTATCTGCCCAATCATCCGTAAGGGTTGCTAATACAACGTCTGCAATCCCATTTGGGGACTCAAATTCTATTTGGCAAAATTTCCCCCCGCTGTCGATGCGAGGTGCCAGAATGTCTAGCAACCGCTTACGGAGTTCTTCTTCGGATTCGAATCGCACAACTAACCTTGTTTCATTTGAGCGGCGAGTTTAGCTAGATCGGACTTTGAAAACTACTGTTTCAGCTATTGGGTTGCTTACCCAAGACATCCAATCATGGCCTTGTCGTGAAATGCCAGCGATCTTGAGTCGCTAAGGGAAATTCACAAAGGACTGTTTCAACGCAGCACGCATTTGGGTTTCGAACTCGCGAGCGAAGAGCTCCGCACTATTTGCGAAATGCGCTGAGCCGACAAGCGTGGAAAGGATGCCCAACGGCATGTCATTTCGAGACTCAGCGTGTCGGCCGGCGCTCTCCGAATCCTGCTCCAACACCTCCATCTGCCTACGCAATACCGACAGACGATCGAATGCTTCATGAGTCCCCCAAAGCTCAGCTAGTGCCCCTGGAGAGTAGGATGAGGCGAGATTTCCAAGCGAAGCCAGCCAGACACTTTTCCCAATTGGTGGAAACGGAAATTTAATCACTGCACGCGCCAGTTTAATGTAGCTCACCGCGCCGTCCGCCTCACGCCACGAGTCGCATGAGGCGATGACCTTGTGCCAATAATCGGACAGCATCGTTCGATTTTGCGCTATCTCAAGCTCAACAATTGCACGTGTTGCAGCAGAGGCTTTCCGGCTCGTTCGCCTTGTTCGAAACAATTCGGCAACTTGCCCCAGTACGAAGCCGAGTATCACGGCACTTAATGTGGTCACTGTGCGGAGTAGTTCAGCATCCATTTACTGATTCGCGCAGTTCCTTGCCAGCTTTGAAATGTGGCACGCACTTTCCGGGCACGCTGACTTTTTCACCCGTTTTTGGATTGCGAGCATTGCGGGGCGATCGATAGTTCAGGTCGAATGCACCAAAACCTCGAATTTCCACTCGATGCCCGCGATGTAACGTGCCAGCAAGCGCACGAAGAATCTCCGTGACTGCCATTTCCGTATCAACTCTCAGAAGTTGTGGAAAGCGCTGGGCCAACACGGTGATGAGTTCAGATCGAGTCATTTCGATTATTTTAACCAAAGATGACGAAGGAGTAGCACAAGCCTTGTGCGGTGGAAACGCACTGGCATCGTCGCCTGATAACGGTCCAGAGTGAAAATATCTCTGTCCGCAGAGGTGGGCATCCATCTGGTTATTTTTTATAGCCAGGCCAGATGCTTTGAAGCACACACCACCTTTCACTGCTGGAGACTGAACATGAATACACCATTTTCCCCTGTAGCCAATCGCCACAACCCGAAGGCGGCTTACACCAAGATCTACAAATGGGTGCTGCGCTTTGGCTCACCCACATTACTGTCATCGAGTTGCGAAAACCCAATCCTGTTGAACTATCAGAGCTTGGCGCAGAGCAATTGCTGGGTAACGATTAGCTACAACAGATCATTTGACTCGTTCTTCCTGAGCGCATCGAATGGGGTTGCGACTCCAGCCGCCAAACTGTCGGAGATCAAGCAATTCTTGGATGCTGCAATGGTTCGCTGCCTGCCGCAACTGGAGTTGGATCCTTCTGACAACGCAGTTTGGACGATGTTACAAATCGAGCTGACAGATACTGAATTGCAGGAATCAGAGATCGAGACAACGTTCAATCGTATTTGCAAGGCAATTGACGATAGCGCAGTGCCGATTCTCTCGATGATTTATGGAGGGCTTTCGGTAGAAGATGCAATCGCTGCTTACGAGAAGGCGCAGGCTGTTTCGCTGGCAAATTGGCGTGCAGCGATTGCGCCATGGACAAGTCGGAGCATAGAACAGGTGATTTACCGCTAATGCTGAGGGGTAAGACAGGGGACAGTAAGCGCCGGAGCGGAACAACCATGTAAGGATGGTACGAAATGGAAGATTTTCTTCCTGACAATTTCTGCCCAAAGGCTTTCAAAAACGTGACTCAGGGGTTCGTCGTTCCGTTAGGTAATGCCCCGGGGTTGAAAAATGAAACGAGACCGACACACAAAAGCCCCCCTGTTATTTCAGTGATTGAAATAGCTCTTTCATGTGCTTGAACTCACCACCAACCCGGTCAAGGGAGAATTGATACATCAATGAGTTCTCTGCGAATTTCTGGCGCTCAACATCCATTTCAACGGTATTTCCGTCAGCCGCAGCCTGAGAAGGAACGTGATATTTCAGGCTTACGGGTGGCGACTGCCAAGAAGAATTGCCCTTCGAATGTCCCGGCGAGGAGGCGTTCAATTGAAGAGGAGGAGATTGCTCGCCACCAGCGGCCTCAGCAATATCAATATCCATCGCTTTGTAGCCAGGGGTGTCAGCGTTGGCGATATTAGACGCAAGAATTTGCTGCCTATAGGCCCTTATTCCGAGCATTTTTTGTTGGAAATCCTCGTTTTTCTTGCCTAAGCCGTTCTCGTTCGCTGGTAAGTGAGATGAATGGGTTGTGCCAAGAGTCAATTTCCCGGCGGGGTCGAGATTGTCGCTTAAGGCAACATTGGCAGCCGCCGAACGTGCGACGGCGTTTTCAAGGATGCTTGAAAATGTTGCCGAGCTTTGAGTTTCACCTGCGTCGGAGATGCGAGGCGCTGCATTTCCAATAAATCCCCCCGGCCTTACCGGGAACAAAGCTGAAATCTCAGACATAGAAACTCGTTGGATGAAATGCGGCCGTGGGAGCTATTGGCTGTGTCCGATTTCCTAAGGGGTACCGCCCACGCATTGCGCTGCCCCTTTGCCTGGGCTGTCAGTGAACAAATGGACGGTAAGGTGAGCATCTCGCCTAATTCAAGACGAAACGTACACTCTGGCCAGGCTTGTCGCCGAGTTTGACTATGGCGACAGCCTTTGTGCCGGCTTGGATCTTGAAGGCTCCTTGGGCACGCAACTGGTTACTTCCTGCTGGCAGCAATTTGGCTTCGGTCTTGTCTGATGCAGACAGCAGCGTTATGGTAGCTGACGCATTCCGGGTATCGACAGGCTGGTCGTGATCGGTCACGTAGAGCGTGAGGGAGTCAGCCTTCGCCACCAACTCGTAGCTGATGTCCTTGATGACCGATACGACGCCACCATGCTGTGGCTTTGCGTCATGGGCGTGGGACTGGCCCGGTTTCTCGGTATGGGCATGGCCCTTATGGTCGTCCGCAGCGGATGCCAGATTGACGAAGCAAGCAAAGAGTACCGTGGAAGGTTTCATGGGAGCTCCATGTCAGTTGATAAATCGGTTAATGAAAATTTGGGTTATCGTCGTGCTCGGATGTGCTGCCGACGTAGGTGCAACCTTCCGGTTGGTGCGCACAGGGTTTTGTTTCGCACTGCAGCGTCGTGTGGACCACCTTGAAGCGGTTAGCTAACACCGTCTGCAAGGCGGGCATCAAAGTTTTCTCGGGGGAGTAGGTCTGGTCGTAAACCACATGCGCGGTCAGGCTGGTCTTGCCGGTCGTCAGCGCCCAGAGATGCAGGTCATGGATGCCGAGTACGCCTGGCACAGCCAGCATGGCCTGCTCCACCTCTCCTAAATCGATGCCCTCGGGCACACCTTCGAGCAGGATGTTCAGACTGTCCTTCAGTAGGATCCAGGTGCGTGGCAAAACCCAGAGGCCAATGGCTACAGCCACAAGTGGATCTACCCAGGACCAGCCGGTTAGCTGAATCACCACCGCGCCCACGATCACGCCGACCGACCCCAGAAGGTCACTCCACACTTCGAGATAGGCTCCCTTTACGTTGAGGCTATTTGACTGTCCCCCGCTCAGCAGGCGGATGCTGATCAGATTGACGATGAGGCCAATACTGGCGACGACGAGCATCCCAACCGAATGGATTTCGGGCGGAGAGGTGAATCGCCGGTATGCCTCAACCAGGATGTAGAGCGCCACGGCAAACAGCAGCATGGCATTGAAGGCTGCCGCCAGAATCTCAAAGCGGTGATAGCCATAGGTTCGGCGACGATCGGCCGGGCGACGGGCAACACGAATGGCCGCCAATGCGATAGCGAGCGCGGCAGTATCGGTCAGCATGTGAGCGGCATCCGAGATGAGGGCCAAACTGCCAGTCAATACGCCGCCAATAACTTCGGCAATTAGAAAACAGCCGGTCAGCGCCAGGGCAAAGCGCAGGGCGCGCTCATTCTCAGTGCTCGGGATGCCGTGTGTGTGGCTTGTACTCATGGGACCCGCCCTTTATCGTTGTGGTGGCAGCGCTTCAATTTTTGTTTCATCGCCTGGAGACGGAACTGAAGGTTTTTTGAATACTTTGGTGTCTTTTGGCGCCGCTCTTCCCGCCAGCAAAACCATCCGTAAAGCACCAGAAAAGTCAGCATCATCCCCAGGCCGAGCATGAGAAGCTGGAATTCAAGGTGGCTGTGGATCAAATGCTTAAACATGAGGAGACGGCACCAAGCTCAGGACTGCTGCGCCTTGCCGCAATTCGGGCAAAACTTAGTGCCCGGGGCGAGGTTCGCATTGCAGTCCGCACAATTGCCGGGCACCAAGGCTGTGCCGCATTGGGCGCAGTAGCGTCCCCCAGGGTTGGTCGCGAAGCCGCACTTCGGGCATGAGGGGCCACCAGCAGCGCTATTGGTTGGCGGCGCTGAATTTGAGGGGTAACTATTCCCCCAGCCATGATGTCCGCTATTCCGTTCGCGGCCATGATGATCTCCGCCATGCGAACCGGCGACTCCTCGCAAGAGTTTTTCAAAAAATCCCATAACAGCCTCCGTAGTTGAGTGGAAGAATGGGTGACCGACGGTTTATGCCGAATCTGGCACGAAGCCCCCGGTCACGAACGGTAAACGCTAGGCCTCAGATGACTCGTCTATCGATTTCGTGAAGTCCTCTTCGTCGGCATCTTTGCCGTGAGCAAGGCGATATAGAAGCGGCAACACGAGAAGCGTCAGCGCTGTCGACGACAGGATTCCACCAATCACCACGGTGGCCAGCGGGCGTTGGACTTCCGCACCGGTACCTGTTGCAATCGCCATGGGGACAAAACCAAGCGAGGCAACCAATGCCGTCATCAGCACAGGACGCAATCGAGTCAGCGCCCCTTCGTGAATGGCATCATCCAAAGAGCGCCCCTCTTCACGTAAATTACGGATGAAGGAAATCATCACCAAGCCGTTCAGTACCGCCACACCGGACAAGGCGATAAAACCGATGCCCGCCGAGATCGAGAGCGGAATGTCCCTTAGCCAGAGTGCGACAATGCCGCCTGTCAGCGCAAACGGAATGCCGGTAAACACCAGCAGCCCATCTTTCACGTTCCCGAACATCGCGAACAGCAGCGTGAATACCAACAGCAAGGCCACGGGCACCACAATTTTGAGACGTTTCGAGGCAGACTCCAGTTGTTCAAAAGTTCCACCCCAGGCCGTCCAGTAGCCGCTCGGAATCTTGACCTCGGCTAGACGGCTCTGAGCCTCGCCAACAAAGGAGCCGATATCTCGTCCCCGAACATTGGCACTAACAACAACGCGACGCTTGCCGTTTTCCCGGCTAACTTGGTTCGGACCCGGTGCGAGCTCAAGACTGGCGACTTCCCCCAATGGGATGTAGGTCGTGCGTACATCCCCTCCGTTGGCAGCAGAAGCCCCCTTCGGCAAAGCAATCGGCAAACGCTTTAGCGATTCGAGATCCGAACGCAGGCTATCCGGCAAACGTACGACAATATCGAAGCGTCGGTCACCTTCAAACATGGTTCCAGCCTCTCGACCACCAATCGCTGTCGAGATCGCATCCTGGACATCACCAATATTGAGTCCGTAGCGCGCCGTTTTCTCCCGGTCAATATTCACGGTCAGCATAGGCAAGCCCGTCGTCTGCTCGATCTTGACCTCGGAAGCGCCTGGGATTTTCTCCAATACAGCGGAAATCTTGCTGGCCGTATCGTTCATAACATCCATGTCATCACCGAATATTTTGATGGCAACATCGCTGCGTACACCGGAGATCAACTCATTGAAACGCAATTGGATCGGTTGGGAAAACTCATAGGTGTTCCCCGGCAGTTTTCCAACGGTCTTTTGGATAGCGGCCAGCAGTTCGTCCCGAGATTTCCGTGGTTCCGGCCATTCCGCTTCAGGTTTCAACATGATGTAGCCATCCGAAATATTGGGTGGCATCGGATCTGAGGCGATTTCGGCCGTCCCGGTTCTCGCGAAAATCCTGTCGATTTCCGGATACTCCGCCTTGAGCCGCTTTTCCAACTGTTGCTGCATAGCCACTGACTGCGAAAGGCTGGTTCCAGGAATACGCAGTGCCTGAATCGCGAAGTCGCCTTCGTTCAGGCTCGGTACGAATTCGCTCCCCATGCGCGTAGCGACCAATCCTGAGAGAAGAACCATGACCGCCGTGAAGACCAGCACCACCGGTTTGTTCGCCATGACGCCAGCCAGAACTGGCTCATACCAGCGCTTGGCTGCCCGCATCAGGAAGTTTTCCTTTTCATCCACCTTTTCCCCAATGAACAGTGCAACGCCTGCGGGAATAAAGGTGACGGAGAGGATCATGGCACCTACGAGCGCGGTGACCACGGTAAAGGCCATGGGGTGGAACATTTTTCCTTCGACGCCGGTGAGCGCGAAGATCGGCAGATAGACGATCATGATGATGAGCTGACCGAATAGCAGCGCTCGGCGAGCCTCTTTCGAAGCGGTAAAGACTTCGTGGAAGCGCTCGGTCCGGGTCAACGGTCGCCCGTGATGTGCCTGGGCATGGGCCAAACGGCGAACACAGTTCTCTACAATGACGACTGCACCATCGATGATGATCCCGAAGTCAAGAGCGCCGAGGCTCATTAGGTTGGCACTAATCTGGTAGGTCACCATCCCCGAAAAGGTAAACAGCATGGAGAGCGGGATCACCATGGCGGTGATTACAGCTGCCCGCATGTTGCCGAGGAACAGGAATAGAATGACGATGACTAGGATCGCCCCTTCCAGAAGGTTCTTCTTGACGGTATTGATCGCTTTGTCCACCAGGACGGTACGGTCATAGACTGTCACTGCCTTGATGCCTTCCGGCAGATTGCGGTTGATTTCGACCATTTTCTGGTCGACCGCCCGTGAGACGGTGCGACTGTTCTCGCCAATCAACATGAACACGGTACCCAGAACGACTTCACGCCCGTTGTCAGTGGCGGCACCTGTACGTAGCTCACGACCGATGCCAACATCGGCCACGTCGCGGATACGGATCGGCACGCCCTGGACATTGCCCAGGATGACGTTACGAATATCCTCGATGCTACGCACTTGGCCAGGAGCACGAATCAGATACTGTTCGCCGCGCTTCTCGATATAACCGGCGCCGACGTTGCTGTTGTTGCGGTCGATGGCGATTACCACGTCCTGAAGTGTCAGGCCGTAGGAAGCCAGCTTTTCCGGGCTGGGTGCTACCTGATACTCTTTGGCAAAGCCACCAATCGAGTTGATTTCAGTCACGCCTGTCACGTTGCGCAGTTGCGGCTTGATGATCCAATCTTGTATTTCGCGCAAATCAGTCGGTGTATAGGGAGTGCCATCCGGCTTTTTGGCGCCGTCCTCTGCTTCTACCGTCCAGAGATATATTTCACCCAGGCCAGTAGAGATGGGCCCCATTGCCGGCGCTATTCCGGCAGGGAGTTTTTCCTTGGCTTCCTGAATCCTCTGATTGACTAGTTGGCGGGCAAAATAGATGTCCGTTCCATCCTTGAAAATCACAGAAACCTGCGACAACCCGTAACGCGACAGGGAGCGAGTCTGCTCCAGGTGAGGCAGGCCGGCCATGACGGTCTCGACCGGAAAGGTCACTCGCTGCTCGACTTCGAGCGGCGAATAGCCCGGCGCTGCCGTATTGATCTGCACTTGAACATTCGTGATATCGGGTACGGCGTCAATCGGCAGGCGCTGGTAGTTATAGATTCCCAAGCCAGCCATGCCGAAGACGGCCAATAGAACCAGCCAGCGGTGTTCGATGGCGAGGCGGATGATGCGTTCAAACATGTTGTTCTCCCTCGCCTCAGTGGCTGTGCTCGGCGCTACCCTTGCCGAGTTCCGACTTCAGGACGAAGCTGCCTGACGCTGCATAAGGGGTTCCTGCTTTCATTCCACTAACCACTTCGATGAATTTGCCATCCGAACGGCCCAAGGTCACCGGTTGTGCAACGAAGCCGTCAGGCACCTTGATGAAAACGACGCTCTTGTCACCAATCGTCTGAATGGCGTCGGTTTGAACGCTGACTGGAACTTCGGCTTCACTGGAAACGACTTCGATATTCACGAACAATCCAGGACGCCAAGCCATCTTCGGGTTGGCCAAAGTGACCCGCGCCTTGGCCGTGCGCGTATCCTGTCCGAGCAATGCACCCACGTAGGAGATGCTGCCTTCGGCTTTCGAGTCGAAGGCAGTTGCCTTAACAACAACCTTTTCACCAACCCGGATGACGTTCAGATCTTTGGCAGGAACGACAATCTCCGCCCATACGGAAGACAAGTCGGAAATTGTGAAAATACTGGCATCTTCCTTGACTGCCTCGCCAAGTGCGATGTGTTTTTCCACGACCATGCCGTCGAAAGGTGCGCGGATTTCATAACGATTGAGGCTGCCCGAAACCGTGGCACTGGCACCCAGCGCAATCAACTTTTGCTGGCTGTTAGCAACGGCGATTTCGGCTTCCCTTAAAGTTTGTTGGGCTTGCAGGTAGTCTTGCTCGGCAGAGATCTTTTCTTCCCAGAGCTTCTTCTCACGCTCATAGGTCGATTTGGCGAGCGAAAAACGCTTCTGCGCTGCTAGAAGTTCACTGCGTTGCTCCGAAAGGCCAGTGCTGGCGATCACAGCCAGAACCTGACCGCGCTTGACTGTTTGCCCCAGATTGGCAGGAACACTCTCGACGACTCCGGCAAGACGGGGTACAACATGCGCGGTACGGTCCTCGTTAAACCGGATTTCGCCGGGAAGCTGAGCCGCTGTTTTGATTTTGGCGGGAGTGGCCTTCTGGATACCGATGGCAGCAGCTTTAATTTGCTCGTCCGTTAGCTCGATTTTTCCTTCTTCCCGGGTATCGATGAACAGGAATGGGGTATTTCCCATTAGCACCGATATGGAGGCTTCGAACACATGCGGCTCTGCAATTTGGCTGGTACTTTTCAGGTAGTCTTTCTCGGCTGAAAAGAGGACTTCCTGCTTCTCCCCGCCCGGTCGCGTCAGTGCTACCGAAACTTTTGCCACAGTTGGTGCAAGTGGCTTTCCTTGCTGGAACAACCAGACACGGAAGCCAGGCTCGCCACCATCTTCGGACAACAGCAATTCCAGACCAAAACCATCCTCGGAAAATAATTTGCCACCATGCGGCCCCGACTTTGGTTCAGCCTCATGGTGCTCTGTATCTCCGTGTTCTTTGGCATGGTCGTGTCCATCGACCGCTTTACTGCCATGATGCTCGGCATCGGCATGGCCCTTGGCTTCGGCGTGGCTGGCGTGTTCAGGCTGTTCTCCAGCGGGCTGGGAGGTATTGCCACCCAGTATCCAGGTGCCCGCGACAACTCCGGTCGCCAAGATCACGGCAATGGCGATCCCTTGCTTTTTGGTGAGGTTAAAGGTGTTCTTGTTGAAATTCATTTTCACGACGTGCTCCTACGGACGGCTGGGTACGACAGATGGCATTGAATCGATGGAGCCCAGGAAGCGCTCCAGTTCGGCAGCGGTCCGATGAGCATCGGACAAACTTCTCAGGTATTGGGCTCTCGCCTGAAAGAAGGTGCGTTGGGCATCCAATACTTCCAGAAAACTGAATTTCCCCAGCTCAAATCCTTTGCTGGCGGCCTCATAGGCGCTACGGGCGCCCGGCATGATTTCGCTTTGCAAGGCTTGTGCTTCAACAACCAGGGCTTTTAGACGTTCCTCGTTTTGTGTTACCTCCGTACCCAAACGAACCTCGGTAACACTGAACTCGTCCCGTGCCTTGTCGGCTCGACGCTGCGCCTCAAGCACATTGCCCTGATTACGGTCGAAGATTGGGAAGGGAATTGAGACACCCACAATGGTTTGGTTGCGCCCAAGCTCTTCAACCTTTTTGGATCCCAGGCTGACGGTAACGTCGGGAATTCGGCGAGAGCGCTCCAAGTCCGCGAGAGCAGAAACACGATCGACTTCATGGCGTGCTCTAAGAAGTGCCGGAGATGCATTCAAGCGGCGGGTAATTTCTTCGGTGGAGCGGATCGGCGGCAACAAATCGGTACGCCCTTCGGCCTGTTCGAACCGTGGTGTCGAACTTCCCCAACTTGCGGCCAAACGCTTGCGGGCCGACACCAGTTCGCGTTGTGCCTGATTCAACTCCACTCGTGCCGAGGCTTCCGCGACACGGGCTTTTGTTTCCTCAACCGGCGAGATTTTGCCGGCAGTCACACGTCGTGAAGCCGCCTGGGTAGCGCGTTGGGCCAGGCCGAGCAAGTCCTCGGCCTGTTGAATACGCTCCTGAGCAACCAGAACATCGAAGAAGGCCCCGATCACGGTTGCGCGTATGTCAAGGCGTTTGGCTGCCAGATCGGCTGCTGCTACATCACGGCGCCGCTCGGCAGATGCAATTCGAGCCGAGCGCTTGCCACCAAGCTCGATCCGTTGGCTCAGCTGGATAGTTGTGGTCCGCGTGGCCTTATTCTGCGTATCTTCAACGGAAGTCGAAATTTCCGGATTAGGCAGAACCCCCGCCTGGATCACAGCCCCTTCGACCGCACGCAATTCGTTCGCGGCTGCTGATAATTCCGGGTTGAACGTTAGCGCGAGATCAATGGCCGCCGATAAGGTCAAGGAACCAGATGGTTCCTTGGCGAGCGCAGGTGCAAACGTCGCAACAGACAGCGCGTCCTGCATCTGCGCCGATAGGTTTGTGCTGGCAAGCACTGAGAGTCCGAACAAGGTTCGGAGTAGCAACGTGACAGCAAAATTTCTTGGGTACATCCGATTCTCCAGTGATGAAATACACGTTGGGGAATCGGCGGGGCGCCATCTGACTGACAGAGTGGCACAGCACGCGGCTTAGGCCGCAGCAATTAGATTTGGGAAATGCCCAAGCCCCGCCGATTAGGCGGAGATGGACCAGTTAGGACGCTCAGGCTGTTCGTCTGGTGGGGAAGCCCAAAGCTGGACTGTCCGAAAATGATCAGCAACAGCCCCAACCTTGGGCAGCAAACTGCTGAACGAGGTCAATGCTGCAACACAGCCTGCATGGCAGACTGCGCAATCATTGTCCACATCAGAGACCGAGCCTTTCGCAAGCTTCTCGCCATCCTCGGCTTGATGCTTATGGTCGTGATGACCAAAGTGCTTCGTCGATCCCGTTTCGTGCTGGCAATAGGTCGCTGCCACCGCCCAGGAAATCTGGAGCGGCAAAACAATCAACAGGAAAATAGATAGCCAGCGACGCATGGGATGAATGGTAACAGAACAAAATATGTTTAAGCAGCAAGTCTGCGGGGGGGGGTAACGTATGGAAAGGCGAGTTGCTGATGACCAGGGTTTTCCTGGTCATCGTCCGGTGGGCAACATATCCGTCCTCGGGGCAGAATTAACCGCCCTGGTACAACGCCTCGCGTTGCTTCTTTTCTTCCGGCGTCATTTGCACGGATGGCGCAGGTGTGTTGTGCTGGAGTTTGTCGACGTGTTGCCATTTCCCATCGCGATAGGCATATTCGTGTGGAATCAGCACCCAGCCTTGATCACCGCCAACATAACGATACTGGCCGTCCGCACTTACTGGATTGCGTTTGAAGTCATCGAGTTCCTGTTGCACTTGCTGGGCGGATTTGCTGCCCGAACCGTGCGCCGGGTAGAATTTTGTCGCGCCCTCCGGCGTGCTGTGCATGACCGAGTCGGCCAACACCTGACCTGACAGGAGCAAACCGGCACAAAGAACGGGGATGGAAAGGGTTTGTTTGACGTTCATGATGGAACTCCTTCATTGATGTTTCGTTCATCGGTTTTGATGGATGCCGAACAACTGAACGGCATGGGTGAACTATAAAAAACCAGCACTGACAGAACGCCAACAGGAAGTTTACAAAATTGACATCTTTTGATTCGGGACGAAATGAAACTATTGGTTGTCGAAGATGAGCAAAAGCTTGCCCATTACCTGCAAAAGGGATTGGGTACTGCAGGCTTTGTCGTTGACCTTGCCCATGACGGTGTAACCGGGCTCCACATGAGTCTGGAGTTCGATTACGCGGCAATCATCCTCGACTCCATGCTGCCAGGCATGGATGGACTTGCCTTGCTGGCTGCCCTGCGTACCAAAAAACATACTCCGGTCTTGATGCTGACCGCGCTGGGTAAAGTGGAAGACCGGGTCAACGGTTTGCAGACCGGCGCCGACGACTATCTGGTCAAGCCGTTTGCTTTTTCGGAGCTGATCGCTCGAATCCAGGGACTGCTGCGCCGCTCGGCACAGCATCAACCGGAAAGCACGTTGAACCGCCTGACATTGCACGATCTTGAAATGGATCTGGCTCGCCGTAAGGTCTCCAGGAACGGTCAGCGTATCGACCTGAGTGCCAAGGAGTTCCTGCTGCTCTCCCTGTTTCTAAGGAAACAAGGCGAGGTGCTATCGCGTACCGAAATTGCCGAGCAGGTTTGGGATATGAATTTCGACAGCAACACCAATGTAGTCGAAGTGTCGATCAAGCGACTTCGAGCCAAGATGGATACGCCATTTGAGACACCGTTGCTGCATACCGTACGAGGCATGGGTTATGTCCTCGAAATGCGCGAATGAAACTCGGCAAACAGATCAATCCGACGCTGAGCGGTCGCCTTATACGCTGGCTCGCCTCATTAAGCTTGGGTGTTCTTGGATGTTTGTGTCTCGGCGTGTTTTTCTCGGTCAAAGTCAATCTTGAAACACAACAGGATCTGCGCCTTGAAAAGCTCAGTACAGCAATTCAGCGCCTGTTTGAAGAAACGCCGGCACACCTACAACCGGGAACACTAGAACATGACCTAGAAGATCTTTTGAAGATCAATCGGGACTTGCATCTCAAGTTACTTGATAGATTGGGTGAGGCTCGTTTCATTTCTACGCCGAGTGCATGGCCGTTAAAAGCGCGCTTTCACTCGCTTGCACTCCCCGACGAAGCTCCGAGAACAAATTTTGCCGTTGCCGAATTGGCGCTCGATACTGCGCCGGACCAGGCAATTCTGGATCGCCTCGCAGACATCCTCTGGGGGGCTGCATTGATCGGCAGTGCTGCGATCACCATGGGCGGTTACCTGATCGTGTATTTTGGGCTGGCCCCCATTCGGACACTGGCTGAGCAAACGCGCAGTCTCGCCATACTTTCCCTCGACAAACGGTTAGAAACTGAGGGGATTCCCGCCGAGCTACAAATTCTTGTCGATCAGTTCAACGATTTGCTAAACCGACTGGAAAAGTCCTACCAGCAGCTCGAAGGGTTCAATGCCAACGTGGCGCACGAATTGAGAACGCCGTTGGCGAATATCATCGCCAGCAGTGAATTGGCCTTGCGTAGCAACGACAAGGATGAAAATCTGCGTGATTGCATCGGTTCGAATCTCGAAGAAATGCACAGGCTCTCGGGCATCGTGAATGACATGCTGTTCCTGTCGCAAGCCGACCGAGGTGCCAAAGCCCGGCGGATGCCCGTTCAAAGCCTTGCCAAACTCTGCGCTGAAGTGGCTGACTACTACGAAGCAGTGCTGATTGAATCCGACCTTCAATGGTCGATTGAGGGTGATGCTTCTGGCTTATTCGACGCTGCATTGCTACGGCGCGTACTGTCCAATCTACTGAATAATGCAGCCCGGTATGCTGATCACGGGAGTGCAATCTTGATCCGGATAGCGCTGGAAGCGGATGGCCAACTCAAGCTCTCGGTGACCAACCGAGGCAAACCGATTCCTGCTGCATGCCTGCCCCATATCTTCAATCGCTTTTTTCGCGCAGACACGTCACGTAGCCACGGCCACCAAAATCATGGACTTGGCCTGGCCATCGTTAGCGCGATTGCGCGGATGCATGACGGGGCGGCATTCGCAATATCCGCCGATGGCGAGACCGAAATAGGCGTACGACTGGCCTGCTGACGGCCTCGCTGCTTTCGTCGATGCAGGCCAACGGGTCTTCAGTCTCTGGTTTGCGGCGCAGAGGTTCGCAACGTTCGCAGGCCGTTAGCGACGACCAGTAGACTGGCGCCCATGTCAGCAAATACCGCCATCCACATCGTGGCATTTCCGAACACCGCGAGCCCGAGAAATACGACCTTGATGCCCAAGGCCAGTGCGATGTTCTGCCAGAGCACGGCGTGTGTCTGGCGGGACAAACGGATGGTTTCCGGGATACGTCGCAAATCGTCGTTCATGATGACCACGTCGGCGGCCTCCATGGCGGTATCGGTGCCGGCAGCGCCCATGGCAACACCGATATCGGCACGTGCCAGGGCGGGCGCATCGTTGATACCGTCGCCGGTCATTGCCGTCGGGCCATAGCGCCCCTGCAGTTCCTCGATAGCAGCCAGCTTGTCCTCCGGCAGCAGGTTGCCTCGTGCATCGTCGATTCCCGCCTGGCGGGCAATACTGGTTGCGGTTGCTACGTTGTCGCCGGTGAGCATGACCGACGTGACACCAAGGCGATGCAGATCGGTAATCGCTTCCCGCGAGCTTTCCTTGATGGTGTCAGCCACCGCGAAGATAGCCAGTACCCGATCCTCGGTAGCCAGCAGAGTGGCGGTTCGCCCTTGACTTTCATGAACGGCAAGACGCGCCTCGATCTCGGGGCTGCACAGTCCACGATCCTCGATCAACCGATGATTACCAAGAATCAATGTATGCCCGTCCAGGCGGGCCTCGATGCCGCGACCGGGAAGCGCAGTGAAGTCGGTGAGGCCGTTTTCCGGCAGGTTCAGGCCGGTGGCGATAGCCTTTGATACGGGATGATCCGAATGGCCGGCCAAGCTGGCGGCCCAGGAAAGAACCTTCGCCTCCAGATCAGTGGAGGACAACACTTCTGTGGCGACCAACCGAGGCTTGCCTTCGGTGATGGTACCGGTCTTGTCCAAGGCGATAGCGCGCAGCTTGCGTGCTTCCTCAAGATAGACGCCACCCTTGATCAGGATGCCGCGCTGAGCGGCCGCAGCTAGTCCGCTGACCACTGTGACCGGGGTTGCAATGACCAGCGCGCAGGGGCAGGCGATCACCAACAGTACCAGTGCCTTGTAAAGCGCCTGTGTCCACGTCCAGTCGAACAACCAGGGGCCGCCAATGGCCACGGCTACGGCCATTACAAAAATTGCCGGCGTATAGATAGCGGCAAAGCGATCCACGAAACGCTGGGTAGGCGCCCGTGTGCCCTGGGCTGCCTCGACGGCATGGATGATGCGGGCCAGGGTCGTGTTGTTGGCGGCCGCCGTTACCTCGAATTCCAGCGTGCTGGTCTCGTTGATGGTGCCGGCGAAGACCGGATCGCCAATCGTCTTGTCCACCGGAATGCTCTCACCGGTAACCGGCGCCTGATTGACCGCGCTGCTGCCTCCAGTTACCCGTCCATCCAGCGGAATTCGGGCGCCAGGCTTGACCCGCGCCAGCGCACCGATGGCAACCTTGTCGGCCGGAGTTTCCTGCCAGGTGCCGTCGCTCTGGCGAGTCTCTGCTGTGTCCGGGGCCAAGGCGAGGAGCCCCTTGATGGCGTTGCGCGCCCGATCGACGGAACGGGCCTCGATTAGTTCGGCGATGGCGTAGAGCGCCATGACCATGGCAGCCTCCGGCCATTGACCGATCAGGAAGGCACCGGTCACGGCGACGCCCATCAGGGCATTCATGTTCAACTGGCCGCGCCGCAATGCGGCCAGTCCCTTGCGATAGGTGGAGAATCCAGAGAAAGCGATGGCAGCTGCTGCCAACGCCATACCCAGCCCCTTGAACGGCAAGGTGTCGGGTGCGAAGAAATCCAAAACCTCGGCCCCGATGGCCAATGCCAGGGCGATCAATGCCTTACTGATCTCGCCGAGACCTGATGGGGTTTCAGCCATCTGTTCATGCTCGATGGGCAGCACTTCAAAACCAAGGTGGCGGATGGCCTGTAACGCACTTTCCTGGACGGACTGCTCGCCATCGATGGTCAGGGTCCGGGCAGCCAGTTCGAAGCGTAGCGACCGAATTCCCTCGATGCCTGCTAGCGCCTTGCGAATATCGTTTTCTTCGTTCGTGCAGTCCATGGCGGGAATCCGAAAAACGCTCGAATTCCCGGAAGAGTTGGATACTGAGACACGCGGCGCTTCCTGAATGGAGGCCGTATCAGTGACACATCTACCTGAACACGCGCAACGTTCAGGCTCATTGGATCGGTGCTTCTCGGCATAGGGGGGCATGGCAATCTCCTTTTCATTGATGCTATTAAAAACCCTTGAGTCGCTACAAGGTCAAGCGGCTACAATGAATCGGTTCAAGGAGAAAGGCATGTTGGAGTTCCTGAAGATATTGGGTCTCTTCGTCGTCACCGCACTGGCCGAAATCATCGGTTGCTATTTGCCTTGGCTGGTGCTGACGCAGGGGCGCCAGCGTTGGCTGCTGATCCCGGCAGCCGTGTCACTGGCTCTGTTTGCCTGGCTGCTTACATTGCATCCGGGCGCCGCCGGTCGCATCTACGCAGCGTATGGCGGTGTCTATGTTGCGGTCGCCTTGTTATGGCTATGGCAGGTCGATGGAATTCCCCTGACCCGTTGGGATTTTCTGGGCAGTGCCGTATGCCTCGGTGGCATGGCCATCATCGCTTTGCAGCCTGGCCGGACGTGATGAGCGAAAGAAGGAGACAGAAATGAAAATCGGCGAACTGGCGCGTTTAGCGGGAAGTAATGTCGAAACGATCCGCTACTACGAGCGGGAAGGACTGTTGCCGAAACCAGGGCGGAGCGAGGGAAATTACCGCATCTACGGGGTAATGCACCAGGAGCGATTGACCTTCATTCGGCACTGTCGTAGCTTGGACATGACACTCGACGAGATTCGGACGCTATTGCGCTTCAAGGAATCACCGGAGGAAAATTGCGGCGAGGTTAACCGCTTGCTGGATGAACACATCGGGCATGTCGTCCGTCGCATCGGTGAACTCCAAGCGCTGGAAAAACAGCTTCTTGAGCTGCGCAGTCGTTGTCCTGATAACCGTCAAGCCTCGACTTGCGGGATTCTTGAAGGCTTGTCGCAATCGGGCATAAGCGCGGAGCCAATGGGAAATCACATTCCAGGGGTACACGGAATGGCGTTACCCCCCTCTACGGACCTGCATGAATAAGCAAGACCGGTGTCTCCTCCTCAATTTCTCTAATTGAACCAATAGGTGTGATCTGGATATACACGAAAGGAAGAGAGCAAACACCATGTTTCCTGGTACCGATGTGCGCTAGAACTACGAGTGAGGCCTTACTCCACTAGGTAACCCTTGTCGACCCCATCCATCTCGAACAAGTGCTCGGTGAGATAGTCTTGGGAGAGTGCCTGTAGAGAGCGGCTATCTAGCGCGTGTAGCTATAGACGACCGCTTGCCGAACGAATGAATCACCTCATCGCTGTTAGATACTCGGTTACCAGTGACAGCGTATTAACGGCAACATAGAGTGGGATTTCGGACTACATTTTGCTCTTCCTCGAGTGATGGCTTCGGCCGAGTCTCTGCCCAGCAAGCCTCAAAAAACCCCAAAAAAAATAACTGCAAAAGGACGAAGGGGCCGCAGCCCCTTCTCTCTATGCAGTACGTTGATCCTCCTACAAGCCGACCCGTACCCCTGCCATGACCATCCCGATATTGCCTTTTCCTAGCGCCGCATCGCTGCCGGACAGGAAGTAATGCTCATAGCCAAGCCGAGCCTCGATAGCCTTGGTCAGCTGATAGCCAATAACCAGCCCCGCCGTTGGGGAGAGCACCATCTTCTTCACCACTGAACTCTGTGCTGAACCACCGACACCTGCGAAATCCAGGCTGTTGTAGATTTCATCCCGCGTGTGCACCGCCGCCAGACCCAGCTTCGGCTGGATGGTCAGGGATTTGATCGGTTCGAAGCGATAGCCGACGTTAGCCCCCAGAGCATTCGCCGTCCTTGTCGTTGCGCCAGTCAGGGCATTCCCACCACCGGTGATGCCATCGTTGGCACTGCGTGACTGGAACTCACCCAGCGTGGCCAGATACACCTCGTACTCGATGCTTCCCTCGTTCCGGAAGAGCGACAGGCGATAGGCCGTATCGGTCTTGTCGTCCGACATGCCGCCGGCCACCTGGGCATTGACAGTATGGGTCTGTAGATTCCAGACATTGCCGTTGTAACCTCCGCCGCTCATGCGAGCCGAAGTTTTCGACCAACCACCGGCCAAGCCCATCGACCATTTGCTACTCCCCCAATCCGTCTGGTTCGGTTTAGCGCCGAAGCTGTAGAGCAATCCCAAGGTAGTAATCGAGGCATCCCGACGAATGGTGCCATTGTCGATGTTGTTGATGGTGTCGACGCTGGCGTGGTGGATCACGGTATGGTCGAGACGGACAGCCACAGCTTCGGTGACTTGGTACTCAAGACCGAGGCCGTAGATCGGCCGGACCACATCCGTGGTACTGGATTCGTTGTTCGGATTCTGGAACAACAAGCCCGGATCGTTCTTGTTTGCCTTCCGGTCCTGATGCCCATACATCAGACCGAGGCGAACATAGGGTGCAAAGCTGCCGATGCGATAGCTACCGAGAACGGAGAGACCCAGGCCTTCGAGACGGGTCTTGCCGTCGACACTGGCGGTGCTGCCACCGCCAGTGACATAGCCGCTGATCTTGCGGGTACCCAAGTTCATGTAGCCCAGCTCGACGGCCAGGTAGTCATTGAGGCGTTCACCGACATAGAGGCCGACAGCCGTAGGTTTGTCTTTCTGTTGCGTGACATTGAGGGAATCCCATTCCATGTCGCGCAGGGTGAAATCGCTGTAGTCGGCCTTCCCTGCACCGATGCCAACATAGGTTTGGGCCAGACCGGACAGCGGCAGGCAGGCGAGCGCCAGGAGGGCGCAGGTAGTCGGTGTTCTCATTTCTCTCCCTTAAGCATTTTGGTTATGTGATCCACTATCGGCCATACACGGCCGATACCGAATCGTTTCACTTCACGTATTTGACGGTGACCGTGCCGGCCAACTTGTTTTTGGCAATCTCGTAGTCAGGATTGAAGGTAGCGAGGTTGTGCAACCCGATACCGACCGCCGCCCCCAGCCCGACCACGGCAGCCGGACTGAAAGTCGCCGCCATCGCCGCAGAGCGGTATTCGGAATAGACACGGCATTTGAGATCCTGTTTTTCCAGTCGCCCTTCGATTTTTTCAACGACAGCGCTGATGTTGGAAACGGCGACGACCTGGAACGACTCGTGGCGCATGGCCAGCGTGTCGAGCTTTTCCAGGGTGAGTTCGTCGGCGGTAAATTTCTGAATATCAATCGACATGCATGGTCCTTTTGGTATGTGACGAGTAACTCGCCGATTACTGATTACGGGGAAACGACCGGACCAGTGACACGGCCCTGCTGCTTCATCCATTTGCCGTAAGCCGCCACACAAACCGTGGTCAGAGCGCCGGCAACGAACGTGATGGCATAACTCGCGAGGGTTTCGAGAGGTGATGGGTTGTTCATCAGAGTTCCTTTAAGTTTTTGCGCGATGAGCAAACGTGATGCAGCACTTACTCTGCTGACATAGGCAAAGCGATGCTAAGTATTCCTTAGTATCGTGTCAATTAAGAAACTAAGAATCTCTTAGGTCAAATCTGGGCCTTGGGATTCATGAATCAATCGACGTATTTCGCACGACGTTTGCGAGAAGCCCGTCAGAAAAGCGGCCTCTCGCAAAAGGCGCTGGGGATCAAAGCAGGCATTGATCAATTCAGTGCTAGTCCGCGCATGAATCAGTATGAAAAGGGCAAGCACCTACCTGATTTGCTAACGGTCGAGCATCTGGCAAACGCAACAGGTGTTCCCATTCCGTTCTTTTTCACACCAGAGGACGAGCTTGCAGAATTGATTGCAGCTTGGGGGCAATTGGAAGCAAATCAGCGGACGTCACTGCTTGAGGCTGCAAAACAACTCCTGCCTATCCCAACACCGCCAGAGCCTTAGCCTCTAGTTTCTGCCCCAGCGTCTTGTTCATTGGCGTATCTGGAATTGTAGAAGCTGCCGAAGGATCGGCATCCGGAGTAGAAGAGAAGAACTCCTCCACTACTGCGCCTCCGTCTTCCTCTCCCTCTTCAAACGCCCCATTTCCCAGACCCAGCTTGGCTACTTGATCCAAGGCTTCCTGATCAAACCCAGCCAGCCGGCGTGCTTCATCTAGTTGCTTGGCCTGCCCCAGCATTTCTTCCGTCGACAACCCTGTCTGCGGCGTGATATCCACGTAGTAGATCGGTGTCCCCAAGCTCTGCCGCGTCGATTTCCCACGCAAGCGCAGTTCCAGCGCCAAGCAGGAAAGCTTGTTTCCCGAGATTGCCTGGAAATATTGCAGCCGTGCACTCAGCGTCCGAATACTGTTGAACCCTGTGGTTCGGAATACGAAGCTCCCAAGCGGATCATCATCACCCAACGCGACATTCAAGCGTCCGTAGGGTTTACAACCGCCCTTTGCCAGCGGACAAGCATCCGGTGACGAGCATGGAAACGACCTGATGCCCTCTTCCGTCTGGCGCTTGCAGTTCTGTCCATCGCCGACACAGAGTGGCCGCCCCGTCGTCCGATCAAACAAGCTGTACTCGGCCCGGAAGTTGAGATAGGGATCGTTGAACAACAAGCGGATCGGAATATTGCGAATCTTGCCGCCCTGTTCCTTGCGCAGGTTTTCATCCAGCGGGTGCGGCAACCAGCCATCCTTGTTCTGAACCTGGCTGGTGATGGTGAATTGATCGTCCTTCTCTGGCAGACGTTTGCCGTTCTTCTCCACCACCTTGCCGATGGAGATTCGTCCCAGTACGGGCGGTGTAATGGCGAGACCTTTCAACATATCGGTGACTCCTGTAAAAAATGCCTTCCGCCTGCACCGCTGGGGTGGCAGGTCGGGAAGGCTGATTGCGTTGATTAAGTGGCTTGTGTGGTTCAGGCGACTAGGAAGCGCCGACTACCCGGTTTGCTCATGGCGTACTGCTGCTGGAATTCGGGGTGATCCTTGAGGAGGCCCGTGACATCGAGCACCACGCTATCCTTGGCTTTCTTCCAGGTGACGCTGCCGGTTTCGAAGTTCGCTCTCGTGGCACTGCCCATGGCTTGCTGCAGGCTTTGCTTGAGTTGCGCCTCCAGCTTCTCGGCCTCGGCGATGCTTTGCCGAACCGACAGCCAATCGGCGAAGGTGGCCGACAGGTTGCGCTCCTCTGTGAAATCGAGGGTCTGGCCATCGTCTGCCGGATAGAGGCAACGTAGCGCCAAGTCAGCCGATTCACTGCCATCGGCCGGTGGCGGCGTATCGCTCTCGACGTAGTGCCAGAAGTGCCGTTCGAGTTCGATCAATCGGGTAATCAAACGCTCATCGCGTTCGACCCGATGGATTTCGAGGTGTTGTCCACCAAGCAATACGGCCACATCGGCGGCTTGCTTGCCGGTGACGGCCAGCTGGTGCATGACCTGGAGTTGAACGTATTCAGGTACGCCGTCCTTCCAGAGCTTTACACCGTTGATACCGGCGGTCTTGCATTCGAGGATTTGTACCTCGCTGGAACCGGTGACTTCGCGGTCAATGTTGGCCAGCATCCAGGGCAGGCTGGGATCGGGATGCTGCAGGACGGCATTGATGCGCCGCACCCGATTGCCGGTGCGTTTGGTGTAGTGCGCTGCGACGATTGGTTCGAGTATGTTCCCCCAGTACATTGGGGACTCTTCATCGTGCGGATCGGCCTTGGGAAGATTGCCATCACGACCGGTCTTCTCCATCCACAGTTCGAGTTGGCTCTTGTAGGGGTTCAAGCCGACGGCTGTTGCTGCATCCGAACTACCGATGCCTTGCTTGCGAACGGCCAGCCAATCCTCGCGTGGCAGTTCCTTGGTCTTGACCAGTTTGAGTGCTGGACGATGCTTGATCGGACTGACACTGGATAAGGCGTGTGGTTGCATGCTTTGATTCCTTCCAGAAATGCAAAATGCCCAGTCAGCCAACAAGCTGAACTGGGCATATGCGGGGGATGAATGATGAAACGCGGATTCAGGAATTGATCAGGCGACGAGTTGCAGGGCCGTATCGAGGGCGCGTTGCTTGAGGACGGCCCCCTGACCGAACCAGGCGGAATCCATGCGGTACTCGGTGCTACGGGCACGGCGTTCGTGGTCGACGTACTCGGTGACAGCATTGAGCAGGCCCCAGGCGGTGCCTTTGGCTGCTTCGAGTTCCGCCCCTTTGCCCTGGCCGTCGTAGAGAGCTTGCACCCGTTTCAGGGCTCGTTCGTTGGCGAGCCCGGACGATTCAAGAGCGCCGTGCTGGACATCGCACAGTACGCGCAGGAAGTAGTTCATGGCTTCATGGCTCTTCACCTTGCGCTCGGCCAGTGTCTTCATTCGGTACATGAACCCATCCCATTGCGAGACAGAGATACCGAGTTGCTGTTTGACGGCTTGCGGATCGAAGCGAGTATTGTGCGGCACCTTGATCGCCTGACTGGCACCATTCACGGCAATGGTCAGGGTGTTGTTGCAGACGACGCGGACGGTCGTCGGGGTTGCCGTGGTGGCGAGTGTTCCGTCACACGAGGTGGCCAACAACAAATAGCCATTGACCTGATCATTGCCCTTCAAGGCAGTCGATTGACCGGTCTTAGCCAATGCCCAGAACTTCTTGCCACCTTTCAATACACCAGCCGTCTCCAACTGGTAGCCGGAAACGTCAGTGAGATCGCGATAGAACTCGAGAACTTCTTTGGGTTGAACAACCTGATAGCGCTGCGAGACGACAGACAGGGCTTCCTTGGTATCCGAGCGATAGAGGACTTTCTGCTCTTCGAAGGAATGGATGCTACCCAGACTGCCGATGCTGTCAGCCATGAAGCGGACCGGGGATTCCTGGATGGTCCAGTCCATGCCTGCGGATTTGGCCCAGACTTCGATGGGTTGTTTGGCTGGAAGACGATTGCCGAGGCCATGCCAGGGTTCGGCGCCGACATAGGCCATTTGTTGGACGAGGTGTGCCATGAGATTTCCTTTCGGGAATGAATGGGCGCAGCCGCTCCGCCGGGTGCACGGCAGAGACGGGAGGCGTTGAATCAATGGGAGAGAAAGACGAGAACTGCGATGCCGTCCGTTGCAGACGGCAGAGGTCGAGCAAGCCGATCAGTAGCTGGGTGGCTCGGATACGGTGAGACTAAAGCAGTGGCCGCATGCAAGGCAGCGGTAGTTGTCGAGGATGCGACGGTCGACGAGTTCGCCCAACCGGGCACCGGACAGGCCACCGGCCGTGCCGCCAACCACGGCGCCGAAGAGCGCACCGAGGACACCGCCGAAGACCATGCCAGGCGGACCGGCGACGATGCCGACGGTCATGCCGATTTCGATTCCGGACAGACTACCGGTGGCACCACCAACACAGCCGCCGACCGTGCCGATCAGGCCGGCAGTCTTTCGGGCGCGATTGCGGGTGGTGATACGTGCAGAGTGACAGTTTGGGCATTGAATGTTCATTCTCTGACTCCTGTAGATGGAAAGGACGAACGAAATCAACGAACACCATTTCTGGCACTCGCTGATTTGAACGTAATGAGGAGTTAGGTACTGAGGCCAGCTGCTTGACTCTGGCCAATCTGCCATGTTTTGCGACAGACGATCACCTTCTCAAGAAGGTGATATGTGATTGAAAAAAACTAAAATCCACGGGATATTGCGTGGGATCACTCAGCATGATCATTTCAAGCCATACATTCCCGGCTCACAAAACTGGCCTCGGAGATAGTCAGAAAACGCGGGCACTTCCCTGCGAAGGAGTGGCATGCAAATACTTCCAGCCCTACTCCACCCCAAGTTATCATGCTGAATTGATTAACAGGTGATCGGTATAGTGTTGATCGCCACAGGAGCAACCAAGGAGCAACGGACAATGAAAAACAAAAAAGCCACTCCGAAGAATGGCCTAAATGCTTGATTTTACTGGTGCCCCCGAACGGAATCGAACCGCTACCTGATGATTACAAATCAACTGCACGACCTTCATGCTACGGGGGCCCGAGCGATGGGGCGCGATTATAGCTTGAACATGCAAATTTCGACATGAGCACACTTACCAATCCTTTCGAAATCGCCCGGGAAACGCTGCGACTACTGGCGGCACGCCGCATCCCGCCCTCGCCGGAGAATTACCAGACGCTTTATCATGAGATTGCCGGAACCAAGCCGGCGGGCGGATCGTTTCCGGAAACCCAGTTGCGTTCGCTTGCCGCTGCCCTGCCCAAAGCCTCGCCCGACCAGCTGCGGCTGGCCCGGCAACTGGACGAAGCCGTCAAGGCCGCCAACTGGAATGACTACAAGAAGCACCTTGCCGATTTCGTCGCCGGCCTTGTCGACTCCCAAAAACTCGCCTGGTCGGAACTGATCGCCGATCTGTTGCGCCAGTGGGATGCCAAGCACACCGGGCTGACCTCTGCCCGCAAACGTGAGTCACTCGAACACATATTGACGAGCAACGCAGCAAACCCCGACACCCTGTTCACGCGGCTACAGAGCCTGTTGCGCTCGTGGGGACAAGGCAAGGACGCCGAATCGGTCGCCGCGGTCGAATCAGCCAATTCAGAAATTGCCTCCAATACCGTGTCGACCGTAGCAACCCGCGATTTGCTGCCCGAACTACGCGAATTATTCGCCTTCACCCTCGAAACGGCGATGGCCACCCAGTTGCTCGAAAGCCCGCAGCTATCTAGCGATGCCAAGACGCTGGCCAAGGACATCCGCACCGCGGCCAGCCCGGCCCAACTGCAGGAATTCCTGACCCGCCTCAAGCGCTTCGCCTTCAAGCTTGAGCTGCTGGCCGAAGATCAGGCAGAACTGCGCCACAGCCTCCTCGGCCTGCTCCGCCTGCTGGTCGGCAACATCACCGACCTGGTCCTCGATGACCACTGGTTGCACGGACAGATTGAGGTGGTCCGGGAAATCATCGACAAGCCTCTATCGCAACGGGCGCTTGATGACGCTGAACGCCGCCTCAGAGAAGTCCTGTTCAAACAAGCCCAGCTCAAGGCCAGCCTGTCAGAAGCACGTGATGCCATCAAGAGCATGCTGGCTGGATTCGTCGACCACCTCGCCGACTTCGCCGAGGCCACCTCCGACTATCACGACAAGATCGAAAGCTGCGCCGGGAAAATCAGTTCGGCCACCGACATTTCTCAACTGGAAAGCGTGCTTGGTGAAGTCATGCGCGAAACCCGGACGATCCAGATCAATGCCCAGCGCTCAAGGGATGAGCTACGGTCGACCCAGCAAAAGGTACAAGAATCGGAAGCGCGCATCAGCGAACTCGAACGCGAACTCGAAACCACCAGCGATCTCGTCCGCCACGACCAACTGACAGGCGTTCTCAACCGCCGCGGGTTGGAGGAAATTTTCGACAAGGAGGCCTCCCGTGCGACCCGACACGACACGGTTCTCTGTGTAGCGCTGCTCGACATCGATAATTTCAAGAAGCTAAACGATTCAATGGGGCACCAGGTCGGTGACGAAGCCTTGATCCACCTGGCCTCCGTCTGCCGGGAAACGTTGCGACCGCAGGACACCGTAGCCCGCTATGGGGGAGAAGAATTCATCATTCTTCTCCCGGAAACTCCCCTCGACGACGCAGTGATCGCATTAACCCGTCTCCAGCGCGAATTGACAAAAAAGTTTTTCCTGCATGCCAACGAAAAAATACTGATCACTTTCAGTGCCGGGGTTACCCAGATGAATGCCGAAGATAGTCAGGCGACTGTGATCAAACGGGCTGATGATGCGATGTACAACGCCAAACAGACTGGCAAAAACAGGGTAATCGGCCAATGAAGGCGGTTATTCTTGCGGGCGGCCTTGGCACAAGAATCAGCGAGGAGTCCCATCTTAAGCCCAAGCCCATGATTGAAATCGGCGGCAAGCCGATCATCTGGCACATACTCAAAATCTACTCCTCGCACGGGATCAATGATTTCATCATCTGCCTTGGCTATCGTGGCTACATTGTCAAAGAATATTTCGCCAACTATTTTCTCCATACCTCAGATGTAACTTTCGATCTGAGCTCCAACCAGATGCAAGTGCATCAGCGCCATGCAGAACCGTGGCGCATCACGCTTGTCGATACGGGAGAAAATACACAGACAGGGGGACGACTTAAGCGCATCCGGCCATATCTCGAAGGGGAGACCGAGTTCTGTTTGACCTATGGGGATGGCGTTGGCAACATCGACATTTCGGCGTCGCTTGAACTCCATCGACGACAAGCAACCTTGGGCACGATTACCGCCGCCATGCCACCAGCACGTTTCGGCACTCTTGAAATAGAAGGCAGCATAGCCACCAGATTCCGAGAAAAGTCTCCTGGCGGCGATGGTCTGGTCAACGCTGGATTCTTCGTACTCTCGCCCAAAGTAATAGACCTCATCGAAGACGACCAGACCCCCTGGGAGTCCACGCCGCTCGAAATCCTCGCCGCCAAAAAACAGCTATCCGTGTGGCGACACAACGGTTTCTGGCAACCGATGGATACCTTGCGTGACAAGAACTATCTGGAAGAACTCTGGCAATCAGGCAAAGCCCCATGGAAAACATGGTAACCCCAGCGTTCTGGAAAAACAGGCGCGTTCTTGTCACAGGCCATACGGGTTTCAAAGGGAGTTGGCTATCGCTGTGGCTACAACAACTTGGTGCAGTGGTCACCGGCTACGCACTAGAACCGGCAACACACCCTAACTTGTTCGAGATAGCCGATGTTGCAGATGGGATGACATCCATTATCGGGGACATTCGCGACCTCCGGCATGTGCAACAAGCGCTTGCCGAGAGCCGTCCCCAGATAGTCCTCCATCTTGCAGCCCAGGCCCTGGTTGGCGAAGGTTACCGCGACCCCATCGGCACCTACACAACTAATGCTCTTGGCACAGCCAACGTATTGGAAGCCGTCCGCCAAACCATGGGTGTCCAAGCAATCGTCGTCGTTACCAGTGACAAATGCTACGAAAACAAAGAATGGCCATGGCCCTATCGTGAAAATGAAATGCTTGGCGGCCATGATCCTTATAGCAGCAGCAAAGCCTGTGCCGAATTGATCACCGCCTCATACCGGGACGCCTACTTCACCGACTCCGGCATTTCAGTAGCAAGCGCCCGTGCCGGAAACGTATTTGGTGGTGGCGACTGGTCACCCAATCGGCTGATCCCGGACCTACTGGCAGCATTTTCCGCTGGCCACACGGCACATCTACGCAGCCCCTTGTCCCTAAGGCCGTGGCAGCATGTACTGGAGCCATTAGCCGCTTATCTGATTCTGGCTGAACGGATGATTGCTGATCCATCCTTGGCCCATGCTTGGAACTTTGGTCCCGATGAAAAGGATTGCCTGACTGCTGGGGAAATAGCAAATCGACTGGCCAAATATTGGGGTAATGACGCCTCGTGGAAATCAGAAGCTGGCAACTTTCCTCACGAAGCCAAGACCCTTCGCCTGGACTCATCGTTGGCGCACGCTCGCCTTGGTTGGCGCCCCCATTGGACAGTCGATTCTGCGCTATCCGCCACGGTTTCATGGCACAAAGCATGGCTTACCGCAGCAAATATGCGCGACGCCACCCTCAACCAAATAGAGAAATTCAACGAGCATGCTAATGCCTGATCCCGAGCGATCTGTACTCCTTGAGCAGGTACGCGCCTACGCTCAAAAAAAACTGGCACCCGCACGATTCATCCCCGGACAATCAATCGTCCCCCCTTCCGGCAAGGTGCTTGGCCCTGAAGAGCTTGTGAATCTGGTGGATGCATCCCTTGACGCTTGGCTCACCACAGGTCGATTCAATGATGTCTTTGAAAAAAAACTCGCGGGCTACCTGGGCGTTAAGTACGCCCTGACATGCAACTCAGGTTCCAGTGCCAACCTACTTGCACTAACCGCACTCACATCCCCCTTGCTTGACGACCGCTCACTTAAGCCAGGGGATGAAGTCATTACTGCGGCCGCAGGCTTTCCCACAACGGTCAACCCGATTTTGCAGAACAATTTGGTTCCAGTCTTTGTCGACTCCCACATACCGACATATAACCCCACTGTCGAAGCCATTGAAGCAGCAATTTCTGAAAAAACCAGGGCCATCATGCTTGCCCATACACTGGGAAACCCTTTCGCCGCAGAAGAAATTCGCTCACTTGCGGATCGCTACAATCTCTGGCTAATTGAAGACTGCTGTGACGCACTAGGCTCCACCCATAGAGGCAGAAAGGTAGGTACTTTCGGACATCTGGGCACCCTCTCTTTTTATCCAGCCCATCACATCACAATGGGGGAAGGGGGCGCTGTGTTCACCTCAGACGCCTTGCTCAAGCGAATAGTGGAATCCTTCCGGGACTGGGGCCGCGATTGCTGGTGTAACCCAGGCTGCGACAATACTTGCGGTAAGCGCTACGATTGGCAGCATGGCCAGTTGCCAGCCGGCTACGACCACAAGTACGTCTATTCGCACCTAGGCTACAACCTAAAAATTACCGACATGCAGGCGGCCATCGGGCTGGCTCAGTTGCAGCGCATCGATGGTTTCGTTGCCTGTCGGCGTGCCAATTTCGATAATTTGCGCGCCCGCCTAGCTTGCCTCGAGGATGTGCTGATCCTACCCGAGGCGACTCCAGACAGTGCCCCATCGTGGTTCGGCTTCCCGATCACCCTGCGCGACGAAGCGGAATTCGACCGCCTGACACTGCTACGCTATCTTGACCAGCACAAGGTCGGCACGCGCCTGTTGTTCGCTGGCAATCTGACCCGCCAGCCCTACATGTACGGCCGCAATTTCCGCTGTGCAGGAAGCTTCGACAACGCCGACCGGATCATGAACAACACCTTATGGGTCGGCATCTGGCCGGGCTTGTCCGAGGCCATGCTCGACTACATCGCCAAGACGTTGATCCAGTTTTGCCACCCGCAAATATGAACACGCTGGCCCAAACCACCTGCCGCGTCTGCACCGGCGACTTCTTTCCTACGCCCCTGCTCCGCTATGACAACATGCCAAAGGCCGCGCAGCACTTTCCGAATGCCAATAACCTGGCGTTCGACCATGGCGCCGACCTGAGCGTCTGGCAATGCGCCACCTGCGGCCTAGTCCAGCTCAGCGAGCCTCCGGTTCCTTATTTCCGCGAGGTCATCCGCGCCGCCGGCATTTCCCACTTAGTGCGCACCCTGAAGGCTCAACAATTCGGCGACCTCATCGAACAATTCGGCCTGCACGGCAAGAAAATTGTCGAGATTGGCTGTGGTCGAGGCGAATTCCTCTCCTTGTGGACGCCGTTCGAGGTCGACGCGCATGGCGTCGAACACAATCCCGATGCTGTCGCACATTGCCAGGCACAAGGCCTGCAAGTGACGCGCGGCTATCCAGACAAGGGCCACCTGAATCTGCCCGCAGCACCATTCGATGCCTTCGTGCTGCTCATGTTTCTCGAGCATATGCCCGATCCGCAGGGCGCGCTGCAGGCGATCCACGCTCAGTTGGCCAATGACGCCGTGGGTATCGTCGAGGTGCCGAACTTCGACATGGTCATCCGCAACAAACTGTTTGCCGAATTCATCGCGGACCACCTGCTCTACTTTACGCGCGACACACTCACCTTCCTGCTCCAGCGCAGCGGTTTCGAGATCCTTGCCCACAACGAACTGCGCAACGACTACGTCCTATCTGCCACCGTACGCAAGCGCCATGCGCACAATCTGTCGGCCTTTCATGCAACGCAGGCACGGATAACCCGCGAAATCCATCAGTTCATCGACGGCTTTACGCCCGGTTCGGTCGCTGTCTGGGGCGCCGGTCATCAGGCTCTGGCTATGATCAGCCTGGCCGGGATCGGCAAAAAAATCCGTTACATTGTTGACTCAGCGCCATTTAAGCAAGGCAAGTTCACCCCAGCCAGCCATTTACCTGTATTCCCACCTGAGCGGCTAGACGAATCACCCGTAACAGCGATCATCGTCATGGCTGCGAGCTATTCCGACGAAGTAGCGGCAATGATCCGGACACGATTCGGCCAGCGCATGCGTCTAGCCATCCTGCGCGAGTCTCACCTCCAAGTCTCCTGAGCGCCAAGCAGCCCGGCGTCAGCTGCCCAACCGGTGGTGCGCCTGATAATCTCGTCGAGTCCGACCTCTGGCACGAGGCCAAGTTCGTCGCGCGCACGGCTCACATCTGGAACGTACGACGAAGCGGTTTCATCTTCGGATGCATCCGGAATCAGCGGGGCCGGACTGCCTAATATCTCGGCCACGCGCCCGGCTAGATCCCTGAGCCGTACAGCCTGGTCTGAACCAACATTGTAGATTTGCCCAGTACGTCCGTAAGCAAGCAGACTGAGCAGCCAGACCGCCGCATCGGCAGCATACAAGTAGGAACGTTCGGCCAGCCCGGCACTATTCAGGCGCGGTGCATGCCCCCGTGCCGCATCGCAGATAAAGTTACCGATGGCAAATTTGTCGAGCGGCATGCGCGGACCGGCAAAGGCGAACCCACGGGCGATCACCAGTTCGAAACCGAATTCGCGCGCCGCGAGCAAATGCAGGTGTTCGGCATAGCGTTTGGCATTGGGGTAGGCATCGGCCGCATCCACTGGCGGCGCCAGTCTTAGATTCTCATCAACCGATCCCGTCCTGTCCAGTGAGCCGAGCACAGCACCGGAGCTGAAATACAGGTAGCGCCGGACGCCACCGCACGCGGCAATATCGAGCACGTGCCGACTGCCACCAATGATCGAATCGGCCAGTTCGAGGGGACTCTGCCGGATGCGCGAGACATCGGTCGCGGCATGCACCAGATGGGTAAAGCGCGCATCCCCGATACTGAAATGCCGTACATCGCCTTCGATCAGACCCAGACCGGGTGCCTCGAGCCAGTCCGGGCGACGCTGCACGACTGCGGATGCCGAGCGTGTCAGTAAGGTCAAACACAGGCCGAGTGTGTAACGCTGCTCAAGCCGGAGCAGCAAATCGACCAGCCAACTACCAAGAAAACCGGTACCGCCGGTAATCAACAAATGAGCACCACGCAGTTCGTCGGCCAGCCCCGGCGCGATGCGCTCAACTGCATCGGCAAGGTCATTTTCGACCGGCCCGGCCATCTCTGGCAAGACGCTCATCGTCCGCGACATCGCATCAGGCCTGCCGCTTCAGCAATTCCTCGACGGGGAAACCATCGATGTCGTCCTTCGTGTAATGGTTGCTCAAGTACACATCGCAGTTGGCGCAAGAAGAGTTCTCGTGCTTGCGGTTTTCCAACTGCATGACCTGGAAGTCGATCCAAGCCTGCGACTGCCAGATATCCTTCAGGCTGCTCTGCTCCATGTTAGCAATGTTGGTGCCGCCAATGAAATCTACGCAGCACGGCGAGACATCGCCGTTCGAACGTACGGCCATGGTCGTGAAAGCCATCGGACAGGCAAAACGCGGAGTACTGTTGCATTCGAAATCGCTAACCGCCTGGCCGGCATTCTCACCGTAGAAATTCTCGATAAAATTGACGTCATCAACCTTGATCCAGCCGTGCGGCTTGTCAAGGTAGGCTTCATCGGCAATCGATGAATAGATGTCGAGGAACTCCTGATTGTGGCCACCGAACTCGTCGAGCATCTTGCAACTAATGAACGGCCGCTCCGAACCGGCACGCCGCTTGGCTTCCTGCAGATAAATCAGGTTTTTGCGGATGCGCTCGATATCGAATTTTGAACCGGTCACCGCCAGGTGTCGGTCCGGGCGCGTGGCGTAGATCGAGACACGCAGGTAATCGAGCTGCGCGGCGATCATCGCCTCGGCGATTTCCGGTGTCAGCAGCGTTGCATTGGTCGTTGTTTCGATACGCTCGGCGACATCGGCAACTCGGGCAATGGCGAGCATGTCGCGAAAAACCGGCGAAACCATCGGTTCACCATAGAGACTGAGCTTAAGAACCTTCAGGCGCGCCCCTGGCCAATCCTTGAGCTGGCCGATAATGCGCACGAAGCGGTCAAGGGGCATGCTGACGCGATTGCGCGTAAAGTACGAGTCGTTATCGATGCTCTGGAAGCATTGGATACACCTGAAATTGCACAGGCTGGACGGTTCGATCAATACGGTGAAGGGCTTGGCCAGTGGCAAAATTTCGCGCAGATTCTGCCGCTTTGTCGCACTCAGTGCGGAGTACTTGATCATCGAATGTAGTCGTCTTCGTTGAAAGCCTCGGTCCAAGGGATAGGCAACTGCTTGCCGTAGGCCTTGGCCATATAATTTTCGATGAAGTTGCGATCTTCGCCGGAAAGGCAGAGCGGGTTGTACTGATTGAAGTACTTGATGCTCTGACCTCGCTCGATAGCCTCGGCTAATGTACCGGTGAAGATGCTGCCAATGGCGATATGTATATAGACGCATGGCATGATTTCGCCATATTGCGTCAAATGCAGCGTCGAATGCACGGCACCGGATCCCTTGTTCATGCCGTAGGATGGCCACACATCACGGTGCAGAACCGGATATTCCTGATGCGCCTGCCACAGGAATTCGGCATCCTCCGGTGTGATCAGCGTGTCGTAACGCCCCTCCCAGGCGCCAGTCGGGCGCGCCACTAAGATATCGACCGAGAAGCCGTTGTCCTGTGCAAACTTGGCCATTTCACGGATTTGCGGAGTCTGGCAATTTTCATGTGTGACGCAGGTCTGGATAACCACACTGAGGCCAGCTTCCTTGGCGTTGAACATCGCCGCGATGGCCTTCTGATAGGCACCTTCGTGGTGACGATTGGCATCGTGCTTGGCGGAGTCGAAATCGTCCAGGCTGATCTTCACCTTGTCGAGGCCAAGCTCCTTCAGGTGACGGCATTTTTCCTTGGTCAGAAAGTGGCCATGTGTACTCATCGTCAGGTGGAACTTGTCCGGCTGAAGGGCAAGAATCACCTCATCCAGATCTTTCAGGATAGTGGGCTCGCCACCCGACAGGCAAAACTGGGCAAGACCAAGTTCGTGGGCTTCATCGCTCATGCGACGCAGGTCTGCTGGGGTTAGCTTACGAGCGCCACCTGACCGCAGCCAGCGACCGCGCCATGCCGTGCAGTGATCGCAGGTCAGGTCGCAGGCGTAGCTGTAGACAATGTCGATGATCGGTGTGGCGATACCTTGAGCGTGACGATCAGCGATCTTCATGATTTTCTCGAAGACTTGCGGCTTCTCCCGCTTCAGTTTTTCCCGCTTGGCCAACTCAAGTTCGCTCAACGTCATTGCATAACTCCGTAATAAATTTCCATCCGCGGCACTCAACGGCACAGCACTATTTCGCGGGAATGGCGTAGCACACCGTCTCGTATTCCAGACTCGTGTAATGTCTCAGGAACAGTTGATGATCAGGCAGCAACTCTCGGATGTACAGGGGCAGTTCCCAGAGATGCGAAAGGTGGTGGTAAACACAGATGGCCAGCTTCGGCTGTGCCTGCTTAATCAAATTTCGACCTCCTCGCAATGCGTGAAGTTCCGCACCCTCGATATCCATTTTGATAAAAGACACTCGTCGACCGCAGAGCACATCATCAAGTGGCACGACATGTCCGACGCAATCGCCTTCGCCAACCGTGCTCTGTGATTTCCCGATACTGAAGCGAACTTCGCCGGTACTATCCCAAGCGCCAAGATTAAAGATTTCTACCTTGTCCCTGTCAGGGAGACCCTGCACCGTCTTTTCCAGCTTGCTAAAATTGGCTGGATCGAGCTCGAAGCCGTAAGCTCGCTCGTATCGCCCATCCACCAGCTTACGAAAATGCTCAATGGTATCGCCGTTATAGGCCCCGACGTCGACGTAACATTCATCATCGCTGAGCGGCACGACAGCACGGTCGAAGTACTGGATAGGATCGCAGATTGAAGACATTAGATCGATCGTTTTATCCCCGCCGATGGCCCGTCGAACAATAGTGTCGAATACCTTGAGCGATTGCGCATCGGAAAATAGGGTGCGCGCACTCACCAAGCGCTCGGCGACAAATTCAGCCGGCTGCTCATCAAGGTAATCAGAAGCGACCAGATCGTACTTGTAGATCAGGTTGACCGACGTGAATCCCTCTTCCTCCAGGAAATCGAAAACATCCTGATATTTGCCGACAGTGACGAAAATGGCGCACTCCGACTTCATCGCGATCAATTGTTCGGTCGAAATACACGGCACGTCACAATACCTCTGCCCCCATTTTTCCGGATTGCTGTCGCAACAGAAATCAATCGGACGCCCGACATAGCGCATCCAGGTTTCGACAATGCTGGCAAAAATGGCGCCGCAGCCATAAAACACGACGTAGCGTGAATTAGCCACGATGTTCTGGACCCGGCGGCGATACGGCTGGCGCTCCCGCAGCAGTTGTACAATATCAGTTAACACGTAAATCTCCTTCGGAGGCTCAGCGTTTGCTCATTTCAATCGCTCCGTTCACAGCGAACACGGCAGCGGTTCGACGATCATATTGTCCATGAATTCGTCGCGCGGCAACAACGGCCACATATCCTCGAGCGGCATCGAATCCATCGCCCCGTCCGGCTTGCGAAACGAGGTGACACGTGGTTCGCGCGGCTCATCCGGGATGGTTTGCACACGACAGACGACGGGCCCAGGAGAAGCAAGCACTCGGGCAATCGTCTCGCGCATTGTAACCGGATCAACCATGTCGACCACCTCAACGCCATAGGCACTGGCCACCTTGAGAATGCTCGGCAGGCTCATCTGGCTGCTCTGATCGGCCCCGGTCATGCGCTGAAAGTAATTGACCTGCGAGGCGCGGATCGACGCGTAACCGGCATTATCGATGACGAAGAACTTGATCGGCAAATTTAGGCGCCGCACGGTTTCAAGCTCTTGGGCATTCATGTGAAAACCGCCGTCGCCATCAATGCACACCGTGCGCCGTCGGCCGCTCGCCAGACAGGCGCCAAGTGCCGCCGGCTGCCCGAACCCCATCGCCCCCGTACCCTTGTTGTGGAAGATGCGCTGGCCAGCCTTCGCCCGAAAGGCATTGAGGAAAATCTCACAGGCTACGCCGGAACTACCGGGCAACACGACATCGTTGCCCATCAGGAGATCAGCCAAGGCATCCGAGAAACCATACACGGAGACCGCCTCGCTCGTCCGATGGGGCGGCAGAACGAAGGGATAGCGCTGCTTCCAGGCCCTGCAACGGTCCAGCCACTCCGGTCGTGCCAGGCGGGCCAGCGACTCATCACCCGCGTTGCGCAGGGCACGAATGAACTCGCCGACATGTGCAGAGATACCCAGATTGATTGCCGATCCGAGCTTGTCGATTTCAGCTTGATCGATATTGACCATGATCTTGTAGGCCCCACGTGCCAGACGCTCTGGGGCATAGGCGATAAGCGCCATGTCAAGGCGCGCCCCGAGCACAAGCAGGCAATCGCTGTTCTGCAGCGTGAAATTCGCTGAACGGCTGGCGATCATGCCCGGCATGCCAGCATGCAAGGGATGGGAATACGGCATCAGGTCTACACCCAAGCGCGTCGTCAGTACCGGCACGCCCATCGTTTCGGCAAGCTCGACGAAGGCCCGCTCGGCACCAGCCAGGCGCACACCGTTACCGACCAGGATGACCGGACGCTCGGCGCAGTCCAGGATCTGCAAGACCTGTCCAGCCACCTGCTGCAGCGAGCCACCTGCCGGACTCACCGGCTCGGGTATGAAGCCCGACAATTGTTCAGGGGCAATATCGGCTGCCTGCACGTCAAGCGGAATGTCCAGCCAGACCGGACCTGGTCGCCCGCTACGCGCTAGATGCGCCGCCTTTTCCAGATGGTAGCGGATGGACAGGGGATCGCTGACCGTGAAGGCATACTTGGTTACTGGCGTGACGATGGAAACAATGTCGAGTTCCTGCACGCCCAATTGTCGCAGCGGTGTATCGCGCGCTGAATCCTGGCACTTGACCTGGCCCGAGAAAAACAGGCACGGCGTCGAATCAAGCCAAGCAGCAATCACGCCGGTAACGGCATTGCTGCCGCCCGGACCAGTCGTCACCAGAGCCACGCCAAGGTTCTGCGAAACCCGTGCATAAGCTTCAGCGGCAACTGCCGCAGCCTGTTCGTGCAGGACGCACACGTACTCGAGACCGTCAGCATGACCGAACGAGTCATTGAGGTGCATGGCCCCCCCACCCGCCAGCATAAAGACGTGTTTAACCCGTTGCCGGACGACAAAGCTGGCAACGTAATCAGAGAGTTTCATGGTCAGCCCTTGCGCTTGGCCAGCAGATGATCAACCAGCTCACGGACGGCACCCTGGCCGCCGGAGCTATTTAGAATCAGGTCGACCCGATCAAGCACCTGCGCATGCGCATTGGCCGGTGCTGCACTGAGGCCGGCCAGCTCGATCGCTGGAAGATCATTGATGTCATCGCCGATATAACAAATGTTTTGTAACGGAATGTCCTGCCGCTCTGCGATCAGGCACAGAGCCGTAGCCTTGTCCTTGCACCCGGTATGCAATTCGGCAATGCCCATTTTCCTGGCGAAAAGCCCCGCGAATGGCGTCGATTCACCAGTGATCAGCCCGAATACCAGACCGGCCTTCTTGCCGAGCGAAATGCCCATCACATCGAGAAAATTGAAACGCTTCTGCTCGTTGCCTTCGGCATCCCACAAAAACGTACCGTCGGTCAGAACACCATCGACGTCCATCACGACCGCATCAATAGTATCTATCACGAGCACCGACTCTCCGCAGCTTTTCCATGACCGGCACCTCGCTTTCCAGGCGGCGCTTAACACCATCACCCAGAGCCGTCTCAACCAACCGGATATCGCGCACAAGCTGCTGTACACCGCTCGGGCCGAGCGAGGCGGCCTGATCGCTACCCCACATCGAACGATCGAGAGTGATATGTCGTTCTATGACGCAGGCACCAATGGCCACAGCCGCGACCGATGAGGAAATACCTGTCTCGTGGCCTGAGTAACCGACCGGCACGCCGAACTGCTGCTGCAGCACTGGAATCACACGCAGGTTCAGTTCATCGTAGTTGGCCGGATAGGTGCTACACGAATGCAGGATAACCAAGTCATTGCGTCCAAGTACCTGGACGGCGTGATAAATCTCGTCGAGCGAACTCATCCCTGTCGACAGGATTACCGGCTTGCCCTTCGAGCGTGTGTGACGCAACAAGGCATCGTCAGTCAGTGATGCAGAAGCAATCTTGTAGCAGGGCACATCAAACTGGTCGATGAAATCAACTGACTCTTCATCCCAACAGGAAGCAAACCAGTCAATTTCCTTTTCGCGACAATAAGCATCAATTTCACGATATTGCTCGAGGCCGAATTCCAAGCCGCGCTTCAAATGACCATTGGTCGAGCCAAAAGGATTCTCTCGAGGGCGAGCCAGCTCATCCTCTGAATAAACAACATCAATTGTTCTTTTTTGGAATTTAACGGCATTGCATCCTGAGTCCACGGCGACATCAATCAAGCGCTTTGCAAAATCAACGCTACCGTTATGATTTATACCAATTTCTGCAATTACATAAACAGGGTTACGCTCGCCAACCGAGGATGAACCAATTTTTAAGATTGACACGCATAACCCCCATCAAAAAATTGGATCATTCTAGCACCCTCCCGGCACGCCAACCAGCGCCCAGGACCCTCGGCACTACCGCCAAATTTTGATGATTTGTCATAAGACACGAAGGAAGAGCACTAGAAACTGGATCGTTTTCCACCTGAGCCAGAGAGGGAAGCCACCAGGAGACTTTCAGACCAAGTTCAGGCACAGCTCTGCAGCCCCCCCTTGACAACCGCGATCCAATAACAAAAGAATCAGCCCATACTCATTAGCGCTGACAGCGAAAACTTGGCCATCAGATTGCCTTCAGAAACCCAAAACAGCCTAACCCCACCCAATGATGCCTCTACCAATACCGCACAGGTGGGTAGTCGGCGTTCTTGTAGAGTTCATTTTGACACTACCAAAAAGGCAATCTCAGTGGAAAACAGGCACGACGGCCAACTCATCAAGGATTGCAAGCAACAACGACAAAAAATGCACACACAAATCAACCCAAAGATAACCCATACCTGAGAACAACTCAGCATCGCCTTGGCATAACTCCCAACTTAAGGGTAGATGCAAAAAAATCAATGGCTAGGTTGTTATCGGCCTACCTCCTTCACCAGATATGGTGCGCACAGACCATCAGTACACATAAATAATGCTCAAAATTAACCGGCCATCACACAAACCAACAAAGTCATACCTCGACTGTCGCCCGCTGATGCGCATTTTAAAAACCAAAAACACCATTGAAGCCCCTGTTCAACCAAGACTCAAAATAAGGGTATCAGCATGAAAATAAAAGAAAATAGTAATTTAAACTTCTTTTCCACAGATCATGCACCATATTATATTTACGCACCTAATTTCACACAGAGATCAGGCGGAATAAAAGCCCTCCACTATCTATGCCATGCAATCAATGAACTGGGATATGAGGCGTATGTCAGCACAGACATCACAAATCCATTTCTCCGAACCCCCACTCTGGATGACAGAACACAAAAACGGCACGAATTAGCCAATAGAAAGCCAATTGCAGTATACCCAGAAATAACCCATGGAAACCCTTTTAACTGCGATACTGTTTGTCGCTGGATCCTAAACATACCCGGACATCTTGGCGGCCCAAAACACTACGCAGAAACCGACATAATATTTCTCTGGGATGATTGGGCAAAAAACGGCAATATCACAGGCCAAAAGCTAAATATACCCATAATTGACGAGAGGGTGTTCAATAACGACAATAACCCTTACGACAACTATCGAAGCGGCACCTGCTACTACGCAAACAAATACACAAGATCTGGCGAAAACGTATCCAGCAGCATTCAATCAACAGCAACCAACCTATGTCAAAACAACGCATTAAGCCCTGACGATATTGCCGAAATACTCAGAAAACACGAAGTTCTTTTCTGCTACGAACCGTCAAATATTGCCCGGGAGGCAATATATTGCGGATGCGACGTAATCTATGTAGAAACGCCTTTTTTCTTGAAATTCAACGTTATTGACGCAAACATCCCATTCATTAAAGAGGCTGATTTATCCAACACACCACCACCAAAAAATGCACCAAAGGCGCTTGCCAAATATTTTTCAGAAAAAATTGAACAAACAAAATATTTAATTAACTTCATAGAGACCACACAGGAATCAGCACAACGTAACAAAAAAAATAAGCCCAAGTCACCAGTCAATCAGCACAACCAGATTTATCAGGAGATGCTCGAACGTACACTGCCATACAATTTTGACGATCAAGTATCTGCTCAGAGAATCATGGAAAGCTGGAGCAAGCACCCCTGCTTCAATATCATCATTGAATTACGCCCTGGCGATGAAAACCTCTTAGCCGACACGATCGACACACTGGCGCTTCAAATCTACAGCAAATGGCAACTGGACGTTATAACAACAATTTCTGCGCCCGATGAATTACTTGATGCCGGGTTCATTGGTTGGCACAAAATACCTAATGAAATAGATCGCAAAACAATTACTGATCGAGTCGTCGAACAAAGGGATGGGGACTGGCTAATTGAATTACCTGCGGGAGCACGTCTAAGCTCACTTTACCTTTGGCACCAAGGATCAGCCTGCAATTATTTTCCTGATGCCTTAGCCTTTTTTGTCGATGATGACTGCCACGACAAAGAAGAGAATCACCACTCCCCACGATTTAAACCCGGGGTAAATCCTGAAGCACTAATATCGGCAGATTTAGCCGGTCCGATCGCCGTTCGCCGGGATGCTTGGATTGCGACTGGTGGCACAAGCAAGCAATCTGGCAGTCAATGGTATTTCAAATTATTAGGCATTACTGAGAAATTTGGTTGGGATTCAGTCAAACACATCCCCAACATCCTGATTTCTTACCCAGATCTGTTTCCAAGCAATACGAATTCCTGCGTATCAGCTCTAGTCCAAAATATGCAACGCAAGGAGATCGAAAATGAAATCATCCCCGCAACAGGCAAAAGCTGGTGTATTCGCCACCCATTGAAAAACCCATCAACCATATCAATTGCGATCCTCTCCACTGGCCAACTCGATCTCCTTTCTCGATGTTTTAAGAGCGTCATTGAAAAAACGGATTACCCAAATTTTGAGATCATCATTGCCCTGACGTATTTGCAGAGAGCTCCCGATCTCGACACTTGGCTAAACAACGTAGAACAAACCAACAAGCCAAAGATTCGCATTGTCCGGACAGAACTCGACGGCAACCACGCAACCCGCTGCAACGCAGCAGCGATGGCTTCATCCAGTGATTTTTTGCTATTTCTGAAAGAGGAAACCGTAGTAATTCAGGAGAAATGGCTGGAGGAACTGGTACGCAGCGGCGCCCAACCCGGCATTGGCGGCGTCGCTCCCCGAATGATCCAACCCGGCAGCGCTATGATCGAGAATGCTGGAAGTGTGCTCGGTCTGAATGGTGTAGTTGGCTCCCCTTATCAAGGAAAAACCAAACTCGGAGAGGACCTTGGCTATCTGGATAGCATCCATGTCGCACGCGACGTGAGCACTCTTCCGGCGGCCTGCATGTTGATTCGCAAAGAAAGCTATCTCAAATCTGGGGGCATGGATGAAGTCGACTTGGGCAGCCACCTTGCTGAAATAGATCTTTGCTTGAAACTCAGAAGGAACGGCGAACGACTGATATATCAACCCCTTTCCAATATCGTCAGTAGCGACCCCAAAGAAGCGAAGTTCGATCTTGACCCGACGCATGTCGCATCGGAGATGCTCTCCGAAACACATGCAAGACAAGTGTTTTTCGAACGCTGGTATCCGGCTGCCGCAGTAGACCCCTTCTGGAATCCCGCGCTATCCCTTGCGACAAATATCCCCACACCTGAGCTTGAGTTTCAAGCACGTTGGCAAACCATACCGTCTGACTTACCTCGCATTCTCGCCCACCCCCTTCCTAATGGCCAAGGCGACTATCGCGTCACTTCGCCCTTAACCGCCCTCAGCAAGGCCGGCTTGGCTAGCGAATGCATATGGCGACAACGAACAAAGGGAGAGCCAAGATTCCATTCAATTGCCGAGATCGTCCGCCTGAACCCTGATAGCGTTATTGTTCAACACTACACCATCACACCGGCCCTTGCGGCACTGCAGGAATGGAGTGCGTCGGGATGCCGGCCATTCACCGTTTATGCGCTGGATGATCTGATCACCGATATGGATGCCACCAATCCATTTCGCAAGGACATTCCGGCGAACGCACGCACCCGCCTCCAGTACGCTTTGCAACGTTGTGATCGCCTGGTAGTTTCCACTGACTATCTGGCTGACGCCTATAGCGGCTTCATACCCGATATCCGCGTCGTTCCCAATCGTCTTGAGCAAGCCCACTGGCTTCCTCTTCGCAGCCACAGGCGCACGACCAAGAAGCCACGAATCGGTTGGGCCGGAGGGACAACGCACCAAGGCGACCTGTTGCTCTTGAAGGAAATCGTTGAACAAACACGTGATGAGGCAGACTGGATATTTTTCGGCATGTGTCCCGACGAGATTCGCCCACTTCTTGCGGAATATCACGGCTTGGTCAGTTTTTCCGAATACCCGGCCTACCTCGCTTCACTCAACCTGGATCTTGCTGTCGCCCCTCTCTCCCAGACCGCTTTCAACCGGGGCAAAAGCAATCTTCGCCTTCTCGATTACGGCATTTTGGGAATCCCAGTTGTCTGTACCGACATCGAACCCTATCGAAACAGCCCAGCATGCTGTGTTAACAATACGGTAGCGGAGTGGACCGGGGCAATCCGGGCCCGCATTCATGACCCGGAAGCGAGGGAGCGAGAGGGAGATGCCATTCGACGCTGGGTACTTGACGGCTATCTCCTCGAGAATCATCTCGAGCAGTGGCTGAAAGCACATTTGCCCGATTAATTGCGGCAACAAAAAATTACCTAAAGTTTCGTCCGGGGATGTCGTAAGAGAACTTGTCAGGCAACGAACATCAGTAATCGCGGTGCAGCGGCAAGCGGAAGACGCAAGCAAGACCACCGAAGGTCAAACTAATCAGGAGAAATATCATGGCATCGACAATCAACACCAACACTTACTCCCTCAATGCTCAAACCAACCTGGCTAAAAACAGCCTCGGTTTGCGTAGCGCGCTTGAGCGTCTCTCCTCCGGTCTGCGCGTCAATTCGGCTCGTGATGATGCCACCGGCCTCGCCTCCGGAATGAAGATCGAGGCGGCAGCCCGAATCACCCAGGTTGAAATGCGTCAAGAAGGCGACAAGATTTCGTCCGCGCAAATTGCAGACGGCGCACTGGCTGTAGTCGGCGACATCGTGACCCGTATCATGGAACTGACCAAAATGGGCGGTGGCGGTACAGAAATCGGCCTGCTCGTTACCCAAGCCAGCACCATTCAGGCAGATGCCAATACTGCGATTGGAAAATTTGGCGGAACGACTTTTGCCGCAGCAACGGTCACTTCAGCATCAGGTGAAACCGACCTCGCAGCCATCGCGACTTCACGCGCCACTCAAGGTGCGACCATGAACAACGCCGAGTTTGCCATTCAGTCCAAGCAGGTCAGCTACGAAAACCAAAAAGCCGCTCAAAGCCGTATTATGGATGCCGACTTTGCTGAAGAAACCTCGCGCCTGTCGCGCTTCCAGATTCTCCAGCAAGCAGGTACGGCGATGGTTGCCCAGGCCAATGCCATCCCGCAAAACGTGCTGACTCTGTTGCGTTAATAGGCTGCTGCCTCAATCTCGATAAAAGGTGCGGTGGCTTGACTAAGGCCGCTGCACCTTTCTCGTTAGGAGCAGAAAATGAACATCGATATGATCAGTAACGTAGCCTCTCCCCCTCGATCCGTCTTGCCAGAGGTTGCTGCCACTTCGGCACGCCAGACAGCCGTTCAGGCCAAGGCTCCGGAGGCGGAGAAGCCATCTCATGTTGCCAAGGATCAAGGGCAAAATGCGCCAGACAAGCTTGATGTCAAGCGAGCAGTTGAAAAGATTTCCGAGTTCGTATCCTCAAGGCAATCTGAACTCAGTTTTTCCATTGACGACGCATCAGGCTCTCAAATTGTTAAGATCATGGATATCCAGACCAAGCAGGTCATCCGGCAATTTCCATCGGAAGAAGCCGTGGCGATCGCTCAAGCGCTGGACAAGCTGCAAGGTCTTTTGATCAGAGACAAGGCGTAACGACAAGGTAGAGGGAAATCGCGATGGCAACCACCAGTTCTTTGGGAATCGGCACCGGTGTGGATTTGCAATCCATGCTGACCAGCATTCTTACTGCCGAGAGAGCGCCAATCAAGACGCTGGACACCAAGATTTCGGTAGCCAACAACAAAATTTCCCTCTACGGCACCCTCAAATCCAAGCTTGACGCACTAAAAACTGCAGCTGAAACCTTGCAGTTTCCCTCTCGGCTATCTGCCCTGAGTGCATCGTCCAGTGACACAACGGTGCTCAGCGCCAGCGCTGCGTATACCGCTGCGGTTGGAAGTTATTCGACAGATGTGACGCAACTGGCAGGGACGCAAAAAAGCTTCACTACGGCCTACCTTGCCGGTAGCACTTTTGGCCCTGGCGACCTTAATTTCACTGTCGGAGGAGTCGCTGCTGCAACCATTAGCCTCACCAATCCGGCCGGATCTACTCTGCAGGAAGTAAGCACCGCAATTAACGATGCCAAGATTGGCGTAACGGCGACGGTAATTACCGACTCAACCGGCAAACAGCGCATGGTATTGACTGGTAATGAATCGGGGGCAGGCAACGACTTCTCGTTAACCTCCAGTGCGACTGTATCTGGAGGCCAGGACTCGCTTGCCAGTTTTGATACTACGACCGTCGGACTGAATCGTACGGTTGCCCAGGATGCCAAGATGACAATCGATGGCATCGAAGTCAGCTCAAGCTCCAATACATTTACCAATGTTGCCGGACTGACCTTGACCGCCGCCAAGCTGGGGACATCAAATGTCACCGTGCAAAATGACAGCACCAAGATCACCGAGGCAGTACAGGCTTTCGTTGATGCCTACAATGCCGTCCAATCGCTGATCAAAAGCAATAGTGGCTACAACTCAGCGACCAATAGCGGCCAAGCCTTTACTGGCGATAGTGCGGCGCGATCGGTACTCAACAGCTTAGGCAACGCCAGAACAACGGTACCCGCGGAACTTTCGGGCGCAACATTGAACACGCTGTCTGCACTCGGCGTCACCATTCAACAAACCGGCCAGTTAAAACTCGATAAAGACGTTCTGAGCAGCGCGATCAGTACTTCGGCTACTGATGTCGTTGCAGCACTCAATGCCTATGGCAAATCCTTCAACACGGAAGTAACTGCCTTGCTGTCCAGCGATGGGTCGGTTTCAAATCGCCTTAACAGCCTGGACTCGACGGTCAGACGTTACAAGGATAGCCAGGCGGCACTTGAGGTCCGTGTCAGCCTGGTCGAGAAACGCTATCGTTTACAATTCACGGCCCTCGACAAACTGGTTAGCTCGATGCAAACCACGAGCAGCTATCTGACGCAACAATTAGCGGCACTGCAGAATTCGGGCTGAGCATTGCCCCCGCTGCGCTCGCCCTTGCTAAGATACGTTTCCCCATAATTTGATCGCGAATCCATGTTTTCAAGCCCTATTGCCTCGTACCAGCAGATCAGTATCGAGTCGGACGTGCGTGGCGCCGACCCGCATCGACTGATCGTGCTGTTGTTCGATGGTGCCGAAAGCGCTTTGCAGCAAGCACAGACCAGGCTCGCAGCCAACGATTTCAAGGGCAAATCGGATTCGCTGCTGAAGGCCATTGACATCATTCTCAGCGGCCTATCCGCCAGCCTCGACACCGAACAGGGTGGCGATTTAGCGCACAACCTCAAGGCGCTTTACGACTACATGGTGTCACGTCTGATTCACGCGAACGTCCATAAAGACGCCAATGCCATTCGTGAAGTTCAAGGCCTGCTCGGGGAAATTGCCTCCGCCTGGCGTGAAATCGGCGTAACCGGGAGACAGAACTCTGACCAGCAACCCTAGCCAGGAAAATATCCTTTTGCAGCTCACCCAAGGTCTGCAAACCTTGCTGGGTATTGCCGAAAAAGGTGAGTGGGAAAAAGTTGATGGTCTTCTTCAGGATATGCTGCGGACGATGGAAACAGTCCGTTCATCAAGTTATCGCAACTTGGCAGCGCCCGACATCCGCAAAGTTTTGCAACTTCTTGACTCCGCCCTCCAGGTTTGCTCGGAACGCAAAGATCAAATCGCCCCGCTAATTAATGCGTTCGCGAGTGCCATAGCGCCCCCGGCAAAACCATGATCCCGCCGGACGTTGCCAGCAGTCTGCGGTTGATAATACCTGACACTGGCGCACTGCAGAATCAGCAGACAGCGCCTGTTCCCGCCGCACAACGTGTCGCCGATGTACTCAGCAACGCGGTTCCCGGTCAGCGCCTCCTGGCCGAAATCCAGGCCTTGCTGCCGAACGGTACTTACCGGGCAATTGTCGCCCAGCGTGACATCACACTGGCCCTGCCTTTCTCGGCAAAACCCGGGGACACGCTGGAACTTGAAGTCGCCGAAAGCGACGGCAAGCTCATTCTGGCCTTCGTCGCCAATCGTTCTTCGGGCAAGACTGCCGCCAGCCTTCCTGAATCGGTCAGCACTTCCCTGAGCACTGCTGGCAAGGTCATCGGCAACCTGCTGACGCCACTGGAAGGCGAAGGAAAGCAGGCGCCACCCGCCGCCCTCAACCGTAGCCAACCATTGGTCGAGACCATGCCCAAAACCGGCGCCGATCTGGCTCCCGTATTGAAGCAGGCACTCACTCAGAGCGGTATGTTTTACGAGGCGCATCAGGCACGCTGGATAAGCGGGCAGTTGCCAACAGCCACGCTGCTCCAGGAGCCACAAGGAAAACTCTCGCCCGCACCGTCGAATGTCCCGGAATTCATCAACCGTAGCTCAAACTTTCCCCCCGGCAACAACCTTTCCCCGGACACTGCCCCGGACGCGATGCTTCGCATGCCGCCATCGCCGCCCCCCGCCTCCAGCGGATTGGCCCAGGTGCCGCCAGGAACAACTGCCGACAAATCAGCGACAGAAGGTAACAATCCTACGGTCAACCGGAATTTAGGCGAATTTTTGAAAGGTACGCCGCCCGACCGCAGTGCTGCGCCGACGACTTCAACACCACAGCCCCCAGCGCCACCGGCCTCCGCCCCGAATGCCACCGTTGCGCCGCCCCCCCCTGCAGCCCCCAACGAAAATCCTGTCCCGCGGGAACTGGTTTCGCTGGTTCAGCAGCAGTTGAACGGTCTAGCGACCCAGAATTTTGTCTGGCAGGGTCAAGTCTGGCCCGGTCAGCCGATGTGGTGGGAAATATCTGGCGATACCGACGACGCTCATGCCGCACCGGATGGTGATCCGGCCAGGCCATGGCAAACCCGACTAAAACTCGATCTGCCGGCACTTGGCGGCATCGATGTCACCTTGCGGTTGGGCGCTGGCGGCGCCCTGGCCGTTTCAGTCAGCGCCGAAAAGCTATCCAGCGAAGCCAAGCTGCGCGACAGCACCCAGGCACTGCGCGAGCAACTGGAAGCAGCCGGGCTGACCCTCACCCAACTCCGCGTCGATCATGGCCAAGACGGGGAATGAAGCTACCCGCGAGGCAGTCGCTCTGGCCTACAGCCAGACCGATGCGGCGCCACGCGTCGTCGCCAAAGGCAAGGGGCTGATTGCCGAGCAGATCATCGCCCGTGCCAGGGAACATGGCATTTATGTCCATGAATCGCCGGAGCTCGTCGCCCTGCTAACCCAGGTGGATATTGACGAGCGCATCCCACCCCAGTTATACATGGCTGTCGCCGAACTTCTAGCCTGGCTGTACCGGCTTGAACACGGCAGTCCGGCCGCGCAGATCGGCCTGCCCACTCAACCTCCACCTTGATTCAGGCTTCATGACCCTCGTTCAGAACGAAGTTTCGGTCCCCGTTTTCGAAATCGACCAACCCGCCACCTACGGCAAATACCTCATCCACAACCGCGCTGAAATCCTTGTTCATCTGCGCGCCTTGCTCAAGCATCACACCTTGATCACCGTCTATCTGGGTGACGGCGAGGCCTTTTTTCTCTCGACCCTGTTGTCGCTCGATGAGCAAGCCGGCCAATTGGTTCTCGATGGCTCGAACCACGCAGCGAGCAACGATGCCGCCCTCAAGGCCACACGGATCACGCTGACCGCACCGCTGGAACGCGTCAAAATCCAGATTCGCCTGAACGGCCTGGCCCTGGCGAGCATCGATGGCAAAAAATCCCTGATCGCCCCACTGCCGGGTTCCATCCTTCGACTGCAGCGTCGTGAATTTTTCCGCGTAAAAATGCCTCACCTGACGCCGCTGCGCTGCAAACTCGCCGTTTCCAGCCCTGCCGGAGGACACAACGTTGTCGATTACCCGCTCTTTGACCTCAGCGGTGGCGGCCTGAGCTTACTTGGCCCCATCGGGGATGCCGACCTGTTTTCGCTGGGAACACTGTTCCATGACTGCCGCCTGGAAATCCCCGGCGAAAGCGTGCTGTCGGTCAATCTGCGGGTCTGCGAAGTGCTGAAAACAGAAATCATCAATGGCGAACAACAGCTGCGCCTTGGCTGCGAATTCGTCAGCCTGCCAGGCACCCGCCTGGCCTTCATCGAGCGCTACATCACGAGACAGGAGCGCGAGCGCAAATTGCGCTCATCAGGATTGAATTAGAAGGCCGCTCAAACCTGGATATTCATCACGTCCTGATAGGCCGTGACCAATTTATTGCGCACCTGAACCATTTCCTGGAAGGAAACACTGGCAGTCTGGAGCGCGATCATCACTTCGTGGAGGTTCTGGGTGGTGTCGCCGGCGGCAAGTTTTTCCGCCATTCCGTCAGCCTGCTGCTGGGTCTGGTTGACCTTGTCGATCGACGATTTCAGCACCTGCGCGAAATCCACCCCGCCAGCCGCACCCGCAGCGGCGCTCTCGGCCGGTTTGCCGGATGCCTGTGCGGCGGTGGAACGCAGCACGCTCAACATTTGCTCAATACCTTGGGTGTCCATAACCAGCTCCTTAATCCTGCTCTATACTAGCAATACTCAGGCCAACCTCAATCCTTGAAATATCCTTCATCCCTGTACTGCTGCAACTTGTAGCGCAAGGTCCGCTCCGAAATCCCCAGACGTTCGATGGCCAGTTTCCGGGAGCCGCCCACTTCAGCCAGCGTCCGAAGGATATGGTCGCGCTCAAGATCCTTCATATTATCGGCTCGTTTTTCGGGTTCTGGGGTAGCGGCTTCGGCCGTTGTCCGCCGCACCTCACCCGCCGGCGCAGGCGCCAGATTAAGGTGCTCGACGCCAATTTCCGGCCCGGTCGACAGGATCAGTGCGCGCTGGATCACGTTTTCCAGTTCCCGCACATTGCCCGGCCAGGCATGGTGGGCCAGAGCCTCTTCTGCCGGCACGCCAAATCCGATGCCATTCCGACCAAAGCGCCCGCCATGCTCGACGAGAAAATAGCGCGCGATCGGCACGATATCGAGCCTTCGCTCACGCAGAGGTGGAATGGCCACCGGAAATACATTCAGGCGGTAATAAAGATCCTCGCGAAAGACGCCCTTGGCAACCGCCTCGGCCATGTCGCGGTTGGAGGTGGCAACGATGCGAATATTGAGCGGCACCGGCTTCTTGCCCCCCACTCGCTCGACCTCACGCTCCTGCAGGACGCGAAGCAACTTGGCCTGGAGTCCCATGGGCATTTCGGTCACTTCATCGAGAAGCAGGGTGCCATCCTGAGCCTGCTCGAACTTGCCCGCCTGGGCCTGCTGCGCACCGGTAAAGGCGCCCTTTTCGTAACCAAAAAGTGTCGCCTCAAGCAGACTATCCGGGATCGCCGCGCAGTTGATGGCAACAAATGGGCCATCCCGACGCGCCGACTGTCGATGGATAAAGCGAGCGACCACTTCCTTGCCAACCCCCGATTCTCCAGTAAGTAGAACCGTTGCATCGGTCTGCGCCACGCGCTGGGCGATAGCGAACAGCTCCCGACTGGCTGGATCGATAGCGACCACCCCGGCCCGGTCATCGCTATCCGGTAATTCATACTTGTTGATATGAGCAAGCAAGGCTTTGGGCTCGAAAGGCTTGAGCAAAAAGTCACAGGCCCCCGAGCGCATGGCATCAACCGCTTTCTCCACCTCGGCATACGCCGTCATGAGCACCACCGGCAGATGTGGCAGGCGAACCCTGATTTCCTTGAGCAAGGTGATGCCATCCATCGGCATCATGCGTACATCGCTGACGACAATCGAAAAAGCCTGCTCGCCGAGCACCTTCAAGGCTGCCTCACCGCCGTCCACTGCCACGTAAGGGCGCCCGGCAAGCTCGAGGGTATCGCCAATGGCCTCGCGCAGGCTGGGATCATCTTCAACAACAAGAATGGGCAAACTGCGTTCAGCCATGGTCTTCAACTTCGCTCTCAGCCGGCGCAACCGGCAAGGTAATGACAAATTCGGCGCCGTCGCCCGGCTCCGAAAACAATTCTATCGTCCCACCATGCGCTCTCGCCACGCCGAGCGCAATGGCCAGCCCCAGGCCGGTCCCCTGCCCCTTGGTGGTAAAAAACGGCTCGAAGATGCGTGCCTGCATTTCACGCGAAATACCCGGGCCGCTGTCGCTCACGCCAACCGCTACCAGATCGCCGCGCCGTTTGCCGGACAGGCAAATTTTGCCGCTCCTTGCCGTCGCCTGCATGGCGTTCTCCAGCAAATTGACGAGCGCACCGAACAAGGCCTTGCGACTGCCGACAATAACCGCAGCCTCACTGGCATCATCGAGCACAAATTCGAGACCATGCTCGCGCATCAGCGGTTCGACCGTTTGCGCAGCTTCGTTCAGCAAATCTGAAACCAATATGACATCCCGCCCGATGCTCTCGCCCCGGGCAAAGAGCAGCACGTCCTGAATCAGTCGCTCGAGGCGCCGCAACTGCCCGTTCGCTTTTTCCGAGAACCTGGCTCGGGCCTCGTCCGAAACCCCCGCCTCGCCAAGGTTGGAGGTATAGAGCAGCGCGGCGGCCAAAGGTGTGCGCAGCTGATGGGCCAACGACGCGGCCATTTCGCCCATGGCGGCAAGACGCTGGCTCCGCTCCAGTTCGGTCTTCATCCGGTGCGCGGCCGTCACGTCGTGGATGAGCAAAATTTTTCCGCCCGCCGACGGCAGGGCACTCTCGCCGATCGACAAACGACTTTCGCCATGCAACCACTCGCCGACCGCCATGGTCGGCTCAAGGCTGGCCCGGACGACATCACCCCAATGCTGCCCCACCATCTCGGCGCCAAAAATGATCATGGCTGCGGGGTTGACCGCCACCACGATAGCTGAGGAATCAAGCAGCACAACGCCCGCCGGCAAGGCATCGAGCAAGGACGACAGGCGCTCGGAAAGCGCCTCCTTTTCCTGGTATTGCCGACGCAACTCGCCGTTGGCCACCGCCAGCTCCTCCGTCAAGGACGCGGCGCGAACCTGCAGGGCTTCATAGGCCTGGGTCAGTTCGGCCGAGACCTGATTGAACATGGCGAATGCCCGTTGCAGCTCGGCCGTTTTGGTGTCGGAATCAGGGGTCAAAGGATTGATCAGTGCGGCAAGATAGAAAAAAGAAAGGGCGAATTCAGCGCGGGTAATAGTAGAATATTTCTAGGATAATTTGGCTTCTCGATTGATTCTTCTTCTGTTTCACCGCATTTTGACCGGCTATTGATGGCAGCAACGACTGAGACGACCGCAGGAAACGCACCGGCAGGAAACCCGCTGGAGCGTCTGCGCGACGCCTTCAACCGGCTCGACAGTCAGCAGAAACTCATTTTCATGGTGGCTACCGCCGCCTTGATCGCAATAGTCATCGGTACCATCCTCTGGAGCCGGCAGCCCGACTGGAAGATTCTTTTCTCGAATCTCAATGAAAAGGACGGCGGCTCCATCGTTGCCGTTCTTGAGCAACAGAACATCCCGCACCGCTATAGCGACAACGGCGCCTTGCAGGTTCCCGCCGACCGCGTGCACGACATTCGCCTGAAACTCGCCTCGCAGGGGCTGCCGCGTGGTGGCATGGTGGGTTTCGAATTGATGGAAAATCAAAAATTCGGCATCAGCCAGTTTGCCGAACAGGTCAATTACCAGCGCGGCCTGGAAGGCGAACTGGCCCGTACCATCCAGTCGATTGGCGCGGTGCAGTCAGCCCGCGTTCATCTGGCCATCCCCAAGCCGTCGGTCTTCGTTCGCGAAGAACAGAAGCCGACCGCATCGGTCATGCTCAACGTCTATCCCGGACGCACGCTGGACGGCGGGCAGATCGCCGGCATCACCCACTTGGTTTCGTCCAGCGTACCGCAGTTACCCGCCGCCAACGTCACGGTCATCGATCAGAGCGGCACCCTCCTCTCGCAGCTGAAAAGCAAGCTGACCGAAGCCGGCCTCGATGCCACCCAGGTCAAGTATGTTCGCGACATCGAGAGCAGCATCATCAGGCGCATTGAGGACATCCTGAAGCCCATGCTCGGCAGCGACAACTTCAAGGTCCAGGTCGCCGCCGACATCGATTTCTCCCAGAGCGAACAAACGGCAGAGAGCTATCGCCCCAACAACACACCGGAAACGACTGCAGTGCGCAGTCGCCAGACCACCGAATCGGCCAGCATCAACCAGGCGTCCGGCGGCGTACCAGGCGCCCTGACCAACCAGCCACCGGTACCGGCCACCGCGCCACTGACCCAGCCGGCCACCGGCAATTCCAACGGTCAACCGGGGAAAACGGGCGAAATTCAAGGCCGGCTCGAGGCCGCCGGCGTCACCGCACCGCTCAATACAGTGGGCCAACCGCTCAACACCAACAAGAACGCGACGGTCAATTTTGAAGTGGACAGAACCATCCGCCATACCAAGCAGGGCATGGGGGATATCCGGCGCCTGTCGGCAGCCGTCGTAATCAATCACCGCAAGGAAGTCGACAAGAACGGCCAGTCCGTAAACAAGCCGGTTCCCGATGCAGAAATGAAGCAGATCAACGAACTGGTCCGTCAGGCAATGGGCTTCAACAATGAGCGCGGCGACTCGATCTCTGTCGCCAACGCGCCCTTCACGGCGGATGAAAAGGTCGATACCTCGCTGCCGCTCTGGAAGGATCCCGAAAACATCTCCTACGCCAAGGACATTCTGAAGTACCTGCTGATTGGCCTGATCGTCGCCTTCATCTTCCTCAAGATCATTCAGCCGTCGCTGAAAACCATGTTCCCGTCAGCAGCCGAACGCCGGGCCGCAGCCACCGCCGAGGGCGTTGCCGGTGCTGCGGGTCACATCCGGATTTCAGGCGTCGATGGAGATCAGGAAAATCAGGCTCGTACCAATCAATACGCCGTCAAGGTACAAAAGGCGCGCGACCTCGCGCAAGCGGACCCCAAGGCAGTAGCCAACATTATCAAGGACTGGATGGGCGCCAATGCCTCCTAGCGCTGACGACGGCCTCGAAAAGAGTGCAACGCTGCTGATTGCCCTTGGCGAGGACCATGCAGCCGAAGTGCTGAAACACCTTGGACCGCGCGAGGTGCAAAAACTCGGGCATGCCATGGCCTTGCTCAAGAGCGTGCCACGGACGACGGTTGAAGGCGTTCTCGACGAATTCCACAACAACGCCGAAGAGCATGCTGCCGTACACGTCGATACTGACAGCTATATCCGCTCGGTGCTGACCAAGGCGCTCGGTGACGACAAGGCATCGAACCTCATTTCCCGCATCCTGCAAGGCGGCGAGACCTCCGGAATCGAGGGCCTCAAGTGGATGGATGCGACGACTGTTGCCGACCTGATCAAGAACGAACACCCCCAGATTATCGCGACCATACTGGTCCATCTCGAACACGACCATTCCAGCGAGATTCTCAATCACTTCACCGAGCGCCTGCGCAATGATGTCGTCTTGCGTATCGCCACCCTGGAGGGCATTCAGCCGTCCGCCCTGCGCGAACTGAACGAGGCGATGATGCGCATCCTGTCCGGCTCGACCAGCGTCAAGCGAACAGCGATGGGCGGTATTCGCACCGTCGCCGAGATACTCAATTTCATCGGCACGGCCAATGAAACCTCGGTCGTTGACGCCATCCGCGAATACGATCCGGACCTGGCACAAAAGATTCTCGACGAGATGTTCGTCTTCGAGAATCTCATGGACATCGACGATCGCTCCATCCAGCTCATTTTGCGCGAAGTTCAGTCCGACTCTCTCATCCTCGCCCTCAAGGGGGCATCGCCGGAACTCCGCGAGAAGATTTTCAAGAACATGTCGCAACGGGCGGCCGAAATGCTGCGCGAAGATCTCGAATCGAAGGGGCCGGTACGGCTCTCCGAAGTCGAAGGCGAGCAGAAGGAAATCCTCAAGGTGGTACGCCGTCTGGCCGACGAAGGACAAATCGTCCTCGGCGGCGCCGGCGGCGAACAAATGGTCTAGGCAAGATGGCCGGCAGCGTCATTCCCAAGGACAAGCTCACGGGCTATCAACGCTGGAATATCGGGTCTCTCGATACCCAGCCGACAACAGGCATCCAGCCCTCCCCTGTGACACCTGACAAGGCCGAGCGTGCAGCGACGCCCCCTGTTTCAGGCTCCACTGAACCCGAGGTTGCGCCACCCCAGAACAGCAGCGAAGAACTTGAACGCATCCGCGAAGAAGCGCGGGCCGATGGCCACAGCCTTGGTTACCGGGAAGGACTGGAAGCCGGCCGCCAGGCCATGGCAGCGACAGTCGCCGAAACAACGGCCCATTTTGCCGAACTTGTGGGCAACCTGCAGACTTCGCTGGCCCATCTCGACCAACATGTTGCCGACCAGGTACTCAACCTCGCCCTCGAAGTAGCGGCGCAGGTCCTTCGCGGCGCAATCAGTACCCGCCCCGAGCTGCTTTTGCCGGTCATTCGCGAAGCACTCAGCGCCCTGCCGCTCCATCACGCACATGTCGTCATTCGCATGAACCCGGCAGATACCCCGGCAATTCGCGAACAGATCGGCGATCAACTCTCGCAGACTGGCGCGCAGATCATCGACGATCCCGAGGTTTCCCCCGGCGGATGCATGCTGGTAGCTGGTGCCAGCGAAGTCGATGCGACGATCGAAACACGCTGGCGCCGCGTCCTGGAGTCCATTGGCGTCGCCCCATCTGAATGGATGAACCGACTTTGACCGCCGTCCCCGACCACGTCGGGCGCTGGCAGCGTTTCCTCGATGGCTGTCAGCTTGCCGCCGCCTCGGCGCAGCCGCTGTGGCCAGCCGGCCGACTGACCCGTATCAACGGTCTGGTCATGGAAGCCTCGGGACTGAAGCTGCCGCTCGGTAGCTCCTGCCACATATTTCCGGCCAATGGCGCCCCGGTCGAAGCCGAGGTAGTCGGTTTCGCCGGGGAGAAGCTGTACCTCATGCCATCCGATGATGTCTTCGGACTGGCGCCGGGAGCCAGGGTGATTGCCTGCGACACACCGAACCCGGCCCCCCGGGTCGACTTTCCGGTCAAACGCAAACGCCGTGCCATCGACCGCGCCAAGCAGGGGCCGGTTGGCGACGAACTACTGGGCAGGGTCCTCGATGGCGTTGGCCGACCGTTGGACAACAAGGGACCACTTCGTTCGAACCTGACCCGTCCACTGCAAAGCCGCCCAATCAATCCGATGACCCGGGCGGCCATCGAACATCCGCTCGATGTCGGCATTCGCTCCATTAATGCCCTGCTGACTGTCGGCCGCGGTCAGCGCATGGGCTTGTTCGCCGGCTCCGGCGTAGGCAAATCGGTACTGCTCGGCATGATGGCCCGCTATACCGAGGCCGAAGTCATCGTCGTCGGCCTGATCGGCGAACGTGGCCGCGAGGTCAAGGAGTTCATCGAGCAGATTCTCGGCGAAGAAGGCATGCGCCGGGCCGTAGTGGTTGCCGCTCCAGCCGATACGGGACCACTCATGCGCCTGCAGGGCGCCGCCTACGCAACGACCATTGCCGAGTATTTCCGCGACCAGGGCAAACAGGTTCTCCTGATCATGGACTCCCTCACCCGTTACGCCATGGCTCAGCGGGAAATCGCCCTGGCCATCGGCGAACCGCCAGCTACCAGAGGTTATCCGCCTTCGGTATTTGCCCGTCTGCCGCAACTCGTCGAGCGGGCAGGCAACGGCCCGGAAGGCGGCGGATCGATGACGGCCTTCTATACCGTTCTGGCTGAAGGCGATGACCAACAGGACCCGATTGCCGATGCGGCGCGCGCCATTCTCGATGGCCACATTGTGCTCTCCCGTACGCTGGCCGACGCCGGACACTACCCGGCCATCGATATCGAGCAATCGATCAGCCGCGCCATGGTCAACCTGATCGAGCCGTCCCAACTCGACCAGATTCGCCGTTTCAAGGTTCTTTTTGCTCGCTACCAGCGTTCGCGCGACCTGATTTCGGTTGGCGCCTACTCTCCAGGCTCGGACCCCGTGCTCGATCAGGCCATCAATCTGTATCCGCGCATGGAAGCCTTTCTTCAGCAACAACTGACCGAGCAATCCGACTTCACGAGCAGCGTCAGCGCGCTTTCCACGCTCTTCCCGTAAGCCATGGCCAACAAATTTTCTTTGCAGCCCTTGCTCGAACTCATGCAAACCCGGACGGATGAAGCGACCCGCCAGTTGGGGCACCTGATCGCCGCCGAGCAAAGTGCGCGCAGCCGGCTGCAGATGCTCGAGGAGTATCGGGCCGACTATGCTGTCAAATTGCGCGAAGCCTGTTTACAGGGCTTGACGCCCTTGGCGCTGCGCAACTACCAGGATTTTCTTGCCCGCATTGATGAAGCGATCAGCCAGCAAACGCTGGCCGTGCGCAACTCCGAGCAAAACACGGCGCATGGCCAGGAAAACTGGAAAGAGCAAAACAAGCGCCTGAAAGCCATTGACACCCTCTCGCTGCGGCACGAAGTGCGGGAGAAGGCAATCGACAACAAGCAGCAGCAGAAAATCCAGGAAGAACACACGGCTCGCAAATACGCCGCTCGTGACGAAGAAGAGGCCGACTAAGCCCAGGCACATGCCTTGCTTACCTTGACAGCATCTCCATGCACCACAAGGTCAGATCATGAGCATTTCGGCTGTTTCCACTTTGATTGCTGCCAGCGGCGGCAAAGCAGCCCTGCCCGGCCTAGGAGAACTCCTGACCGATTCCGGCTTGCCGCTCGATTTCGCCGCACTTCTCGCCGAGCAGCTTCCGACCGCAGGCCAGACAGAGCCGACCTTGCTACCCGGCGAAGTCATGCCTGCTCCTCTTAAGCCTGGGCACGAGTTACAAGCTCAATCAGTCAAGCAGGCACGCGTAGCGCCAGACATCGGGACACTACCCGTCATTGAAAAGCAAGCCGCCCCCCGTCAGGGTACGGAAGAACGTGCCGAGGACATTCTGGCTGCCCTCTCAAGCAGTACACAACCAGCCGAAACCTTTGGGCTGGCTGCGAACACGACCATCGCCGAAGTCGATGGCAAAAAGGAAGGCGACGACAAGAACCAAAAGACGACACCGCTTCCCGAGCCGATTCAGACCGATCCTGGCTTGGCGGCGCAGTATATTGCCCCGCAGATTGCTCCGCCTGTTCAAAATCGTCTCCCGGATCAGGTCGACCGTGAGAAGCAGAGCCGTCCAGAGCAGACAGGCAAAGCTGACAACGCCAAGACCACAGCCGAGGATGGCCGCCCGTCACTGCCGCAGCGAGCGAATACAGAGTCCGCCAGCCCGCCCCCGGTACTGCCGCCGGCCGCACAGGCAGCCAAAGCCGGCGATTCCCGGATCATTCCCCGCTCCGACAACGCCAATGCGGCAATTCTTGCCGGCGACTCGACGCCCGGCAACAGCGGCAACACACCAGCCTTCGCGACGGCACTTGCCGCCACCGGTGCGGCAAGCACAGCGACAACATCCGCACCTCCAGCCCAGTCGCCGGCCGTCTCCACCGCACTTGGTTCGCCAAACTGGAGTCAGGATTTTGGTAGCCGTATCGTCTGGCTTGCCAAGAATGACCAGCAGGTTGCCCAAATCAGCATCAATCCGCCACAACTGGGTCCGGTTCAGATTTCCATTTCGCTCAGTGGCGACATCGCAACCACCTCATTCGCGTCGCCCCACGCCGAAGTCAGGCAGGCTATTCAGGACTCACTGCCCCAGCTGCGCGAAATGTTCTCGACGGCCGGCATCAGTCTCGGCGAAGCCAATGTCGGCAGCCAACTGCCGTCGCAGAACCGCGAAGCGGCTTTTCAATTTGCCAATGAGGCCCGCGCCGCCAGGGAAACCGCTATACTTTCGCCCGATAGTCACGCAAGCTCGCCCCCTTCTGGAACACCTGTTCAGCGCGGTCGGGGTTTGGTTGACCTGTTTGCGTAACCAGATTTCATGATCGACTAGAGAGGGAGAGACAATGGCCAAGGATGCCAAGCCAGCCGAAGAAGGGGCCGAAGCCCCCCCGAAAAAAAGCAAAAAACTGTTGATCATCATCCTCGCTGTCGTTCTGCTGTTGGTCCTGGGTGGCGGCGGCGCAGCCTATATCCTGCTCAAGGAGGATCACACCGGGGACGACGAAGAAACTGCCGACGAAACAGCCAAGAAAGACAAGGAAATGCATCCGGTCTTCATCAACCTTGATGTGTTTACGGTCAACCTCGTTCCGGAAACTGGCGATCAATATCTTCAGGTCATGCTTTCGCTGGAGGTCGAAGACGTGGCTTATGAGCCTGAAATCAAGACCAAGATGCCGAAGATTCGCAACAACCTGACCCTCTTGCTGTCATCGAAGAAGGCATCCGAACTACTGCCCAAGGAAGGCAAGGAGCAATTGGCGCAAGCGCTCAAAGATGAAATCAACGCCATTATCGAGCTGCCTGTGAAGAAAAAGAAAGGTGCAGCCAAAACACCCGATGCCCCGGTCAAGGCCGTGCTCTTCACTTCATTCATTATTCAGTAAGGATCCATGGCGGGAGATTTCCTATCCCAGGACGAGGTTGACGCCCTACTCAAGGGCGTCACCGGCGAGACCGACGAACCCGCCGATAGCGCGGGTGAAGGCGGCGGGATACGTTCGTACAACCTCGGCACCCAGGAACGGATCGTCCGGGGCCGGATGCCGACGCTGGAACTGGTCAACGAGCGCTTTGCGCGCTATCTGCGTATTGGCCTGTTCAACTACATGCACCGCAACGCGGAAATCTCGGTGGGTCCGATCCGTGTGCAGAAATACAGCGAGTTCATCCGCAACCTCGTCGTCCCGACCAATCTGAATCTGGTCATTGCCAAGCCCTTGCGCGGCACAGCCTTGTTCGTGTTCGATCCGAACCTGGTATTTCTCGTCGTCGACAATATGTTCGGCGGCGACGGGCGCTTTCACACCCGCGTTGAAGGGCGTGATTTCACGGCCACCGAACAGCGCATCATCCAAGGCTTGCTGAACGTCGTTTTCAACGAGTACAGCAAATCCTGGAAACCGGTCTACGACATCAATTTCGAGTACATCCGCTCGGAAATGAACTCGCAGTTTGCCAACATCGCAACCCCCTCGGAAATCGTTGTCTCAACGACTTTCACGCTCGAATTCGGCGGCGCCACGGCAGACATGCATATCTGCTTTCCGTATTCGATGCTGGAGCCGATCCGCGACCTGCTCTACAGCACGATGCAAAGCGACCAGCTGTCGACCGACAAGCGCTGGATCGGCACGCTGCGCAAGCAGCTGCAGGGGGCAGAGGTGGAGATTGTCGCGCACCTGGGCACCGGCAAAATTTCGCTGCGCGAAATCCTCAATCTCAAAGAGGGCGATGTCATCCCCCTGAACCTGTCGCCGCGTATCGAGGCGCTGGTGGATAGCGTGCCCCTCATGGAATGTTCCTATGGCCAGCAAAATGGCCAATACGCACTTAAAGTCGAGCGATTCATTGCTGCTTCGCCCGACGCACCGCCCGGGGAACCGGCGATGGGAGAGAAAAATGGCTGACGATATCGAAAACATGGAACCCCCTGCCGAAGACGCCGGCCAGATCAGTGAGGACGACTGGGCTGCTGCCATGGCGGAACAGGTCGTCAGCGATGGCGCCGCAGCCACCGCCCAACCCGCTGACATCTTTCCGTCGTTCTCGGCGCCGTTGGGCCAGGGCGGGATCATGAACGAACTCGACATGATTCTCGACATCCCGGTCCAGATCACTGTCGAGTTGGGGCGGACCAAGATCACCATCAAGAACCTGCTGCAACTGGCCCACGGTTCGGTCGTCGAGCTCGACGCCATGGCCGGCGAGCCGATGGACGTTCTGGTCAATGGCACGCTCATCGCTCAAGGCGAAGTCGTCGTCGTCAATGACAAGTTTGGTATCCGCCTGACCGACATCATCACGCCCTCGGAGCGTATGCGTAAGCTCAACCGCTGACCAGGCTCCCGGCGCGGCCGTTACCGGCCCCGGGCAGACTTTCATTTTTGGGCATTTTTCCCGGTTGACCGTAGCAACGCCGATTTTCGGGTTTGGGTTTAAGATAGCGCCCTGACTCCTTCCGAACGCGACTCCCGACTTGCTGCGCCTACTCATTCCCCTGCTGCTGCCGCTCTCCGCGTGGGGCAGCGATGCCGCCAACCCGGGCATTCCGGCCGGTACCTACCTGCAGGCAACCCTCGCCCTCCTCCTCATTGTCGGACTTCTTTTCGGCACCGCCTGGCTGGCCCGCAAATTGTCCGGCGGCAAGGGGTTTGGCCAGGGTGGCATGAAGATCGTCGGCGGCGTGGCGCTCGGTCCGCGCGAACGTATCGTACTGGTTGAAGTGGGTGAAACCTGGCTGGTCATCGGCATTGTTCCCGGACAGATCCGCACGCTCCACCAACTCCCCAAGGGGACGCCCCTCGAAGCTGAATCGGCGCCCGGCCACGCCGAGGCACCATTCGCCCAGTGGCTCAAATCGATCAAGGAACGCCAGAGCAATGCTTAGGCGCGTGATCCTCGGACTGAGCTTGCTGCTCCCCCCGGTCATGGCGTTAGCCCAGGTCGGCGGCCTGCCTTCAGTCACCAGCACACCATCCGGCGGTGGCGGGACGACCTACAGCCTGACCATCCAGACGCTGCTCTTCCTCACGGCGCTCACCTTCCTGCCGGCTATCGTCCTGATGATGACGAGTTTCACCCGCATCATCATCGTTCTCTCGCTGCTTCGCCACGCCATGGGTACCCAGACCTCGCCGCCCAACCAGGTACTGGTTGGCCTGGCGCTGTTCCTGACCTTCTTCGTCATGTCGCCGACGCTCGACAAGGTCTATACCGACGCCTACCTGCCGCTCTCGGAAAACAAGATCAACATCGCCCAGGCCGGTGAGCGCGCGGCCGTTCCCATGCGCAGTTTCATGCTGCGCCAGACCCGTGAAGCCGATATTGCCATGCTCGCCAATGTCGCCAAGGCCGGCAGATTCGAAAAGCCGGAAGACATTCCCCTGCGCGTCCTGATTCCGGCTTTCGTCATCAGCGAACTCAAGACCGCCTTCCAGATCGGCTTCATCATTTTCATCCCCTTCCTGATCATCGACATGGTCGTCGCCAGCCTGTTGATGTCGATGGGCATGATGATGATGTCGCCGGTCATGGTCGCCCTACCGTTCAAGTTGATGCTCTTCGTCCTCGTCGATGGCTGGCATCTGGTCATCGGCTCGCTGGTCAAGAGCTTTAACTCATGACTCCGGGCGTCGTAATGGAAATCGGCCGCCAGGCCATTGAAGTCACACTGGTCATGGCCGCGCCGGCCTTGCTCTCGGCCTTGGTCGTCGGATTGATCATCAGCGTATTTCAGGCAGCAACCCAACTTAACGAAGCGACCTTGCAGTTCGTCCCGAAACTGGTCGTCATGTTCCTCGTCCTGATGCTCGCCGGCCCCTGGATGCTGCAATACATGATCGACTACATCCAGCGCCTGTTCGAGAGCATTCCGCAATTGATCGGCTGACATGCTCAGCATAACGACGGCACAACTCGATGCCTGGATTGTTGCCTTCGCCTATCCGCTGACCCGGATTCTGGCCTTCATCGCCACCTCCCCGCTCTGGGGCTCGGCCGGTATTCCCCGTCGCACCCGCCTCATTCTCGGCATCGGCATTGCCATCGCCATCGTCCCGGCCCTGCCACCAATGCCCACGGTTGCCCCGGGCTCGCTGGCCGGTCTCTGGATCATGGCGCAGCAGATGTTGATTGGCATCGGCATGGGCTTCGCTGCCCGCGTTGTCTTCGCCGCCATCGACGTCGCCGGCGAATTCATCGGGGCGCAAATGGGACTGGGCTTCGCCACCGCCTATGACCCGCTGAGTTCATCACAAACACCCGTCATCGGCGAGTTCATTGGTCTCGTCAGTTTCCTGCTATTTCTCTCACTGAATGGCCATCTGATGTATGTCGCCACGCTGGCCCAGAGCTTTTACGCCATACCAATCAGCCCTGCGCCCCTGGCCGCCGGAAGCTGGCTGAATATTGTCGAACTCGGATCAAAGATGTTTTCGGTCGGGGTATTGGTCTCGCTCCCCGTGGTTGTCGCGCTGATGATCACCAACATCGCGCTGGCCGTCCTCACCCGGGCGGCCCCTCAATTGAATATTTTTGCACTGGGCTTCCCACTTACGATGATCGGCGGCTTCATCGCGCTGGCCATCAGCATGAATTACCTGGCCACCCCGTTGCAGTCGCTCTACGAATATGCCCTCAGCGCGATACTGGGATTTGCCGTACCCGCCACTCAATAGCGCTCATTCATCTTGTACGAATCGGCATCTTGGCGCTGAACCAGGCGTATCGTCCCCTCGGCCATGCGCCGGGCACCGATGGTCTGCGAGTCGATTCCCTCGGTGTATTCCAGAATCTGATAGCTGGCAAACCCGTTCTCGTATTGCAACTGGCTGGCGCGCCGCTTGAGTATCTGGATCGACTCACCGGCCCCGCCGGTATGGTAGCGCTTCATCTTCAAGGAGAAGCGATATACGTCTGGCGATAGCCTGGACTCCTCGATCTCCCAGTTGGGTGCCAACGGATCGTAAACCAGATAAATCGCCGCACCGACCACGGCAACCGTCGCCAGAGACGACAGGCTAATCCCGGTTTTTGCCGTAAGCTGAATAGTCTCGTTCGGAATCAGCGGAGAAGTCCCGCAGCCAGCCAGACAAACTGCTGCGATCAGCGAGGCAACCAGCTTTTTCATAGGTAGTTGAACAAGGACATCTGACTGACCTGCTTGAAGGTCAGTTGGGCCGCCTCAAGGACCACTTTCTGATTCGCCATGTCGGAAACCGCCTTGGTGTAATCGAGATCCTGAAGTCTGACAAGATCGGTCTGATACTGCAGGTCGCGGTCTGCGCCTGCAATGCCCAGATTCTCCAATTCAAGCCGCCGCGCTCCGACCGAGGTCTGAGTCGTGATCAGATGGTTATAAGCCTGATCCAGATTCTGGCGAATCGATATCATCTGATTTTTGAACGTTGCCTGTGTCGTCGGCGTACTGGTCACATTGGCGCTGAGCGCCTTGATCATGCTGTCGATGGTCGTGAAGAGGTCCTGATTGCTTGCCGGCTGGACCGTGAAAGTGTCACCGGCAGCGGGAGTTCCGGAAATTTTTATCTTGATCTGCTGTGCCGCCGGGCCCAAGACAATATCCGATCCATCGGTATAAGTCTGACCGGTTAAAGAGGGCGTGGCCGAACCATTGACATAGACGTCGTACACACCGGGCGCAGTAAAAGTTAGCTGGTAAGCGGTGTCGTCGTACCCGGAAATGACCGCCGAACTCCCGATAACACCCGTCCCCGTATTGCCTGCGCCAGCGGCAAACTCAAATGATCCATTGCCTTGTGGAATACGCATGAATACATCGCTGCCCGACTCGGATACCCCCATCGTCCGCCCCGTCTCCACCTGCAACTGGCGACGGCCATCGTCGCCGTGATAGGTCGTGGTTCGGTTACCTGGCGAGCCAGTGACGGTAAAGGGGGTGGTTGCCCCCCTGAGTCCGGCAAAAATATGCTGCCCCAGTGCGTCGCTGCCGTTCGCGAGCCCCAACAATTGAGCAAAATTCTCATTGATTTCAAAAGAGATTGCCTGACGGGCCATCTCGTTGATATTCGGATTATCTGCTTCAGCCGCCCGGACCATTACATTTGAAACCAGGTCGGCAACCGTCCTCAAGTTGCTTTCCAGCTCCGTCAACTGACTCGCGGCATTTCCCTGGTTATCGAGAAACTGCGAATTCATTGACTGCCGCTGACTAATCTCCAGTGCTTGCGCGGCAGCAACGGGATCATCGGACGGGGTCAAGATACGACGCCCGGTGGACATCTGGCTTTGCAGTTTGTACACATTGGTCTGCAACTGCAGCATGTTCTGCGTGGCGGTATCGAACATCATCGAGGTACTTATGCGCATGATGTCATTCCTTAATTGGTGATGGAGAGAAGCGTATCAAACAGCTTGGAAGCAATATCGAGCGACTTTGCCGATGCCTGGTAGGCCTGCTGATAGCGGATAAGGTTGGCCGCTTCCTCATCGAGATTGACACCGGAAACCGCCGAACGCGCCAACTCATTCTGTTTGAGAAGCGCTTGCTGGGCTTCGCCACTGACCTTGACCTGGCGGGTTACCGAACCAACGCCGCTGACCAGACTTGCATAACCCCCTTGATAGCTAGCCTTGCCACCTTCCATTGTATTTTGTGTCTGCAACGCCGCCAGCTTGACTGCGTTGCGGCTATCAGAGACACCCGAGAAATTTCTGTCTATGGTGAAGGTGTCACCATTGGCCGGCGTCCCGGAAATATCAACGGCAATTCCATTGTAGGTAATACGCGTCAGTTCCGACCCTGCATTCGAACGATTGATTGGACTGGCGGCGATGGCCAACGTCGTTCCATCGGCATATGTCGCACTGACCGTCCCCGAGGCCGGAAAACCGAAGGAAAATGCGTCACCTGCCTGGCTATATGAGAACACCTTCGGCACATTGGCCAAGGAGTAACCCGTCGTCACGGTTCCCTGGCTAACAGCCAAGGAACCGGTGTTTGCCAACCCCAATGTGGTGATGCTCGGTGCGGCGGCAGCGATCCGCTTCACATCGGCCGCCACCGAGGAATTGACCTGGAAATTTCGTGCCGCATCGCGGGTAGGCTCGATGAGGTAATTGACGTTCGCTGTTGGCGCGGCACCGTTGATGCTGAAGCCTTCGCCGGTAATCATGCCATTCAATGTCGCAACTGCCCCGGCCCCGCTAAGCGTGCTCCACGTCTTTCCGTCTATCTGGCGGGTCAGCGTCAGATTGGTTCCATCGTCAAGCAGGAGATAGTCGCTGCCCGTCAAACTCGTCTGGAAATTTCCCGTTGCCGGATCGCCGGTCGGCGCCAGGAAACTGGCCGTCACGACATTGGCTGTGGCGCTACTGGCGAGCACTTTCGGCTGCGAGATTTCAAAGAAATTTGCCTGAAATCCCGCCGTCGCAGAAGTCTGGTTCAAGCCGTCCAAATCCTGCCCCAGGGCGTGCTGGGCATTAAAGGTCAAAGCCAGCGAAGCGGCAATCTGCCCCAAGGTGTTTGCGGCGTCGTCGAGCGAATTGGCACGGAATTTTATCAAACCACCGAGAGCACCGCCTTCGATCAGCGACTCTGACAACTCCTGAACAGCACCGGATTGCCCGCGCAAGCCGACCACGATCCGTTCCGGGTCGGAGCTTGAGGTAATCGGCACCAGTTGGTTGACGACCGAACCGACGACCAGTTGCTGGCCATTGCCGACAAAAACGTTGAAATTGCCAATCGAGTCTTCGACGGTCGTCACCCGCACATGCTTGTTCAGATCCGCCACCAACTGATCGCGCAAATCGAGCAAATCGTTCGGCGCCTGGCTAGTCGCCGCTTCGGCACGCGTAATCTGACCATTGACCTCGGCCAGTTGTTGGGCATAGACGTTGATCAGCTCGATTTCCCCGGCGATCTCGCCATTGACGCTGTCGTACATCTCGCCAAGACGGCCTGACATTGTCGCGAAGCGACCAGCCAGGGCTTCGGCCGAGGACAGCATGCTTTGCCGGGCGGAAACGAGAGACGGGCTGGCAGCCACCTGCAGCACCCCGGTAAAAAACTCCTGCATGGCGGGCGCCAAGCCCGAACTCGGATCGCCCAGCATGTTGTCGATCTGGCTCAGCTTCGCCAGCTGTGTAGCAGATTCGGAAGCCGTAGCCTGAGCCGCGAAGGTTTGTGCCGTCAGATATTTATCATAGGCACGGCGAACGGTATCGACCGTGGTGCCGCTACCGAAATAACCGGAGCCGGTCAGCCGGGGGATGCCCGCCGACTGCTGGATATATTGGCGGCTGTAGCCTGGGGTATTGGCATTGGCGATATTGTGCTGGGTCGCTTCAAGCCCCAGCTGCGCCGCATGGATCCCGGTGATCCCGATTGAAAGCATTCCACTGCTCATAGCAATTCCTTTACTCTACAGCCTCATTAACGGCCGTGAACCCAAAACATTGAGTACGGATCAACCGATAAGTGCCTGGCGCAGGGTCGGGCCATTGATGATGCGCGAGAGCTTGTCGGCGTACATCGGATCCGTGGCATAGCCTGCTTGCTGTAAACGTCGAGCAAACTCTGTGCCATCCTGCGAGCCAATCACGTCGGTGTACCGCGGGCTATTGCGCAGCAGATTGGCGTAGTCGCGGAAGCCTTCTTCGTAGGAAGCATAGGCACGGAAACGTTCGACCGTCCGGGTCGGCTGGCCATTGACGTACTCTGTGGTGGTCGCCTCGACGGTGTCGCCCGTCCAGTTCTTCCCGGCCTTGATGCCGAACAGGTTGAAGCTGTTGGTCCCGTCTGCCTTGCGGATTTCACCCTGTCCCCAGCCGCTCTCTAGGGCCGAATGGCCAATCAGAAATACGGGTGGAATGCCGGTTGACCGTGAGGCTTCGACCGCGTGCGGCCAGACGCGATTGACGAACTCGCGCGACGACGCCGGTGGCTCCTGGTTTACTGCCGGGGACGCGGAGGCATTGGCACCATACGCTGCCGAGGTCGGCAAGTTGCCCAGCACCGGTCTGTGCTGAAGGTGACTGACATCGGAAACGGCAAGCGGCAAATCCTTGGCGGCAGCAGTTGCCGGCGCCAGCAAATCCGCCTGCCCTTTGGCCGAATCCAGATGCTGCCCCAATTGCTGTTCAATCAGCCTGGCAAACCCGATGCCACCGCGGCTCGACGCCATGTTCTGCGCCATCTGCTGGTCCAGCATGCCGGTGTAGAAACGGGACTGGTCGCTGTTGAGCAGCCCGTCCTGCGGTGTCGCATCGCGCATGCTCTTCATGACCATTTGCAGGAATAGCGCCTCGAATTGCTGGGCGGCGGCTTTCAGGCCTTGCTTCGGATCCTTTTGAAACTGGGCACGGATGTCCTGCGAGCCCTGAACATCGAAGGCCGCGCGGTTCGGCGTATCCTGAATTTTCATTGGAATCTTCGGCGCTCAGATGACTTCAAGTTCGGCGCGCAACGCACCGGCAGCCTTCATGGCCTGGAGGATGGCCAGCAGATCAAGGGGATTGGCGCCCAGGGCATTGAGCGCCCTGACCACGTCGGCCAGATTGGCCCCGGCCTTGACGTTCATCAGGCTGCCATTGCCTTGAGAAACCTGGATGTCCGCCTGTTTTCCGGTGGCCGGATTGGCGGCATCGACGACGACCGAGAGGCTGCCATGTGCGACGGCGCAGGGATCAAGCGTGACCTTCTGATTCATGACGACCGAACCGGTGCGTGGATTGATGACGACCAGCGCAGTGCCGACCACGGACTTGACTTCCAGACTCTCCAGGCGGCCAAGGAAGGCTACTCGCGCATCCATTTCATCCGGCGCACGCACGGCAATCCGCCGGCCATCAACGGCGCGTGCCGTCCCCGGTTGAGTTGCCCGATTGATCGCCTCGACCACGTTGAGGGCTGTCCCGAAGTCGGTGCTGTCGAGTTCGTAGTAGATAAATCCACCCTGACCGACGGCGGTCGGCACGTCGCGCTCGATCGTCGCTCCGGCCGGGACTCTTCCCGCCGAAAGGTGGTTGACCGCGATCTTGGAGCCGCCGGATGAGGCGCCGACGCCACCGACCAGAATATTGCCCTGGGCAATGGCATAAATCTGCCCGTCGCCGCCCTTCAACTGGGTCATGAGCAGCGTGCCACCGCGCAGGCTCTTGGCGTTGCCCATGGACGACACCGTGATGTCGATTGTCTGACCGGGCTTTGAGAACGGCGGCATGACGGCCGTGACCATGACGGCAGCGACGTTTTTCAACTGAAGTTTGGTCGCCTGTTCGGTCGTCAGATTGATGCCGAGCTGCGACAGCATGTTGCCCATGGCCTGCGTCGTGAAGGGCGTTTGCGTCGTCTGGTCGCCGGTGTTGTCGAGGCCGACCACCAGGCCATAGCCGATCAACTGGTTATTACGCACCCCTTGAATCGAGGCAATGTCCTTGAGGCGTTCGGCAAATGCCGGCTGGCCGCAAAGCGGCAGAAGGCAAGCGGCCAAGATTGCCGCCTGCCGGAACCAATTGCCGCCAAATGTCTTCATGTTCTGTCTCCGCCTGAATATTCCCTAGAATGGCAGAACATTAAGGAAGAATCGTGCCATCCACCCCATGACCTGACCTTCGCTGATCTGGCCGGCCGATTTGTACTCGATGCGGGCATCGGCCACCTTGGAAGACTCGACCGTATTGGAGAAATCAACAAAGCTGGGATTGATCACGCCGGAAATGCGGATGAATTCCTGCTCCTCGCCAATCGCCAGCTGCTTTTCACCGGAAACCAGCAAATTTCCGTTCGGCATGACGTCGATGACCGTCACCGTGATATTGCCGTTGAAAACATTGTTATTGGCCGCCGAACCTTTTCCGCTGAACGCTGTTGAGCTCGTCGCCCCCAAATTCAAGCCGAGCAGGCCTTTTCCGGGCAAGCCCGAAAGCGTGCTGACCGAGGCCTTTTGCGAATTTGATTTATCCAGCTTGTTGGCGTTGGCGGCAGACGCCGTAGTACTTTCGGAAATCTTGATCGTGATCGTATCGCCGACATAGCGGGCCCGGCGGTCTTCAAACAGCGGGCGGCTGTAGCCGGCCTGATAGATCGCGCCGTTGCCGCTGACCGGCTCAAGACGGGCCATCGGGCGGGCCGACATCGGCTGATGCACGTTGGTCGGCGGCGTTGTCGCGCAAGCACTGGTCAACACCACTGCCAGCAAGGCCAGACGTTTCATGATTTCACCTCACAACTGGGTCAGGCGTCCGAGCATCGCGTCGGAAGTCGAGACCACCTTCGAATTCAGTTCGTAGGCCCGCTGGGTCTGAATCATCGTGACGAGTTCTTCGGCCACATTGACGTTCGAGGTTTCAACATAGCCCTGGTTGGTGACCCCGGCGCCATTGGTTCCCGGCGTATTGGGTGTCGGCGTTCCACTCGCAGCGGTTTCCAGGAAGAGATTCTGGCCGACCGCCTGCAGACCGCCGCTGTTGACGAATGTGGCCAGCTGGATCGAGCCGATCTGGGTCGCCGCGGCCGTTCCGGCCTGAGTCACCGACACGGTGCCATCGGTACCGATCGACACCGACAGCGCATTGGCGGGAATCGTGATGTTGGGCTGTACCGGGTAACCGTCGGCAGTCACGATCTGCCCCTGGTTGTCGCGCTGGAACGAGCCGTCTCGCGTGTACCCGGTCGTCCCGTCCGGCAGGAGTATCTGGAAAAATCCCTCGCCCTGGACGGCGACATCAAGCGTGTTGTCCGTTTTTTGCAGATTGCCCTGGGTGTACAGACGAGCCGTCGCCACCGGGCGAGCGCCCGCCCCGAGCTGCAGCCCGGTCGGAATCTGCGACTGCTGCGACGACTGGGCGCCAGGCTGACGCAGGTTTTGATAGAGCAGATCCTCGAATACCGCTCGGGAACGCTTGTAACCGTTCGTTCCGACATTGGCCAGATTGTTGGCGATGACGTCGAGCTGGGTTTGCTGGGCATCGAGGCCGGTTCGGGCTATCCACAGGGAACGGATCATGATTGGGTCCTATCAGGCATTCAATGAAAGCAATTGATCGGCGCGCTGAGCGTTGGTATCGGCGGTTTGCAGCATCTTGATCTGCATCTCGAACTGGCGAGAAAGACTGATCAGATTGACCATGGCATCGGTCACATTGACGTTGCTTCCCTCCAGGGAACCCGGCGCGACGCGAACGGTTTCGTCAACTTCCGCAGGCTCGCCGCCACGCAGGCGAAAAAGGCCATCGGCGCCGCGCACGAGATCGGCCTCAGGGGGATTCACCAGTTTCAGGCGCCCGATCGCATTGGCGTTGTTTGGCGTACCGAAGCTGGGAATGACAGAAATCGTCCCGTCCTGGGCTATTTCAATATTGTTGTCGGGCGGCACGTTGATCGGCCCACCATCGCCAACCACGGGATAACCGCTCTTGGTCTGCAGCAAGCCCGTCACATCGACATCCAGACTGCCGGCCCGCGTGTAGGCCTCACTGCCATCCGGCAACTGCACGGCCAGCCAGCCGCGCCCCTGAACCGAAACATCGAGGTTGCGACCGGTAAACATCACCGGGCCTTCGCTGAATACGTCGCTGACCGAAGCGTCGACCACAAACGCCCGGGTCGGCATGGCATCGCTGAGGACCGGCACCGCCCGGAAGCGGTGTTCCTGCGCCTTGAAACCAACCGTACTGGCGTTGGCGAGGTTATTGGCGGTACCGGCCTGCTGCATGAAGACATGCTTGGCACCGGTCATGGCGGTATAAATCAGGCGATCCACGGTCGACTCGAAAAAAGGTCAAAAATCGAAATTAGCGGATATTGACCAGCGTCTGCAGAATCTGGTCCTGCGTCTTGATCGACTGCGCGCTCGCCTGGTAGTTACGTTGCTGGACAATCAGATTGACCAGCTCCGCCGTCAGGTCGACGTTCGACTCTTCAATGGCCGAGGCCTGCAACACGCCGAAAATACCGGTATTCGGATTGCCTGGCGTCGGCTGGCCGGAGTCGGCCGTTTCCGACCACTGGTTGTTACCGATCGACGACAAGCCGTTCGGGTTGCGGAAGTTGAACAGCGCCACCTGACCAATATCGCGCGTCTGACCGTTGTCGTAGCGCGCCTGAACGATGCCGTCCTTGGAAACACTGACCCCCGCCAGGTTGCCCGGGGCAAAACCATTCTGCGTCAGGTCATTGACGGCAAACGGGCTGCCAAACTGGGTCATGTTCGAGACGTCGATATCAAAAGTCAGCGGCGTTACTGCGCCGGTGGTTACGGCATAGCTCTTGTTTATCGAACCGGCAGAAGTCAGAACGCCTGACGAATTGAAGGTGACCGTACCCGCCGTTTCAGCCACCGTTGGCGCATTTCCATCCATGCGGGTGTACAAGGTCCACTGATTCGGTGTCGCCGTCTTCAAGAAATAGTAGGACAGGGTGTGAGGGTTACCCAACGAGTCGTAGACCGTCATGGCCGTCGAACTATTGTAGGTATCCGGATCGGCCGGATCGAATGGCGTCTGCGCCGGAGGCGTCTGGCGAGAGTCCAGATTGGCCGTTACGGCAGCCGTGCTGGTCGGATTCGGGGTGCCTGTGACGAAATCGACCTTAAGCTGATCGGTTGGCGGTTGCTGCGGGATACTGCCAGTCGCATCTGCGAGCACACCGAGCAGCTTCCGGTTCTGGTCATTGATGATGAAGCCATCCTTGTCCAGGTGAAACTGGCCATTGCGCGAATAGCTGACCGAGCCGTTCTGGGTCAATCCGAAGAAGCCGGTGCCGTTGATGGCGATGTCCAGCGGGTTGTTGGTTGCGGTGATGTTGCCCTGCGTATATTGCTGCAGGACACCGCTCAGCGTGCTACCGATACCGATCTGCGAACCACCGCCGCCCTGCAGGGAGGCACCATAAACGTCGGCAAAGTGGGTTGCCGAGGACTTGAAACCGACCGTCGATGCGTTGGCGATGTTATTACCGGCAACGTCCAGCGCCTTGGAGGAGGAAGCCAGACCGCTCAAACCTTGTTGGAATGCCATGATGTGCTCCTTGACTCAATCTCAAAAAATCTGTTCGACTGCACCGAAATCAACCAGGCCTGTGCCCGGGATTTCAAGCTGGAAGCCGTTCTGTCCTCTAACAAGAGCAGATACCGTGCCAACTTCCAGCGCGGTCGTCGTCACCTTGTTGCCGCCCTGTGTGGCCTGCACTGCGAATTGATAGCTGCCGTTGGCCAAACGGTTTCCGTTAGCATCGTTGCCATCCCAGACAAAATTGATCACGCCGGCCTCTTGCGCCCCGAGGTCCTCCTGCGCCACCTTGACGCCATTGGCATCGCTGATCACGATGCTGACCTTGTCTGCATCACCATCCAGCTTCACTCCGCCCAGCGCGCCGTTGTCGCCCAGCGGCAGAGAATTGCCGGCGGCAAGGACATTTTTGCCGACCAGCGACGAGGACTGCATCGAAAGCGCATCGCTGTAGGAGGTCAGCAGCTTTTGCATGGTCGTGTTCAGGCTGTCGATACCCTTGACGGTATTGATCTGCGCCAGCTGGCTGGTGATTTCCGCGTTGTCCATTGGATTCAGCGGATCCTGGTTCTGCATCTGGGTAACCAGCATCGTCAGAAAGCGATCGCCCAGTTGATCGGCCGTACTGGCCGTCGCACTCTTGCTTTCGGAAAGTTGCTGTAAAACCGAGTTGACCGTGGGAGTACTCGTAACGCCACTCATGATTCGTCTCCTTATTGACCGATCTGCAGCGTGCGCAGCATCATGGTCTTTGCAGTATTCATAACTTCGACATTCGTCTGATACGAGCGCGAAGCGGAAATCATGTTGGTCATTTCTTCGACCACATTGACATTGGGGAAGGTGACATATCCTTTTTCATCGGCCGCCGGATTCTTGGGGTCATACACAACGCGCGGAGGAGAGGCATCATCGACCACCTGGCGCACACGGACGCCTTTCGAAATCTCCCCGGCGCCACCCATCGGCGTCGCCTCGAACACCACCTGCTTGGCCCTGTACGGCTGTCCGTCCGACGACACGATACTGTCAGCGTTGGCCAGATTGGAGGCCACCGCGTTGAGGCGCATCGACTGCGCAGTCATCGCACTCGATGACACCTGAAAAACGTTAAACAGGCTCATTCAATATCTCCTTAGCTCTGCGTGGAGGCCATCGCACTGCGCAGCCCCTGGAACTTGTTGCTGATCAACTGGGTAAGAATCTGATACTGAAGCGCGTTATCCGTAATCTGAGCACGCTCAACATCTATATCGACCGTGTTGCCATCAACCGCCGATTGCGATTCGGTCCGGTATTGAAGGGGGCCGCCACCGCTCACTCCGCCTCCCGACTGATGGGCACCAGATGTCACCGCCATGCTCAACGCCCCACTGTCTGCACGCCCCGTCAAGGCATTCTGCATCGCCGACCTGAAATCAAAATCTCTGGCCTTGTAGTTCGGCGTATCGGCGTTGGCGATATTGGACGCCAGGACCTGATGGCGCTGGGTACGCAAATCGAGCGCTTTGCTTAAAACCGAAAAATGTTGTGCGATGTTTGACATGCCGGACTCCAACAGTTGTTGGATCAGAAAAAGCATACTTCGTGCCACGGATAAATAGATGCGCCGAACCCGCTCATTAGGGCAAAATGCACGCATGCAGCCGCGCCTCTTTGCCCTTCTTTTCCTGCTTTTCCATTGCCTGCTCGCTCAGGCAGCAGACTCGGCAACCATCCTCGCCACGGCGGAGCAGCACATCCGTCTGCAGACAAAAAGCCTTTCCGGCAAGACAAGCATTTCGATGGGAAAAATCGATGCGAGCAAACTTCCCCCATGCACGACATTCGAAGCCTTCACGCCGCATGGCAGCAAGGTCATAGGCCGGACACACGTTGGAGTTCGCTGCCTTTCGCCAAATAGCTGGACCGTGCTTGTGCCGGCTCAAATTGCCGTAGCCGGCAACTATGTCACGACCAGCCGACCACTTATTGCCGGTCAGGTAATTGCAGCATCGGATCTGGTCACACTTAGCGGCGACGTCTCCCGTCTACCTACAGGTGTCGTCAGCGACCCATCTGCCATTATCGGGAAGACACTGCGCAACTCGCTGGGCGCCGGACAAACCATAAGAGCCAATCAGCTAGCGGCTCCGTTTGTCATTCATCAGGGCCAGACAGTCAGGGTAATATCCAGCGGAAGCGGATTCTCGGTTCGCGCCGAAGGTAAAGCCATAAACAATGCAACCATCGGCCAGCAAACGCAGGTACGAATGAACTCCGGTCAAACCATAACTGGCACAGCACGTGCTGATGGCAGCGTGGAAATAGATTTTTAAGCTAAAGTTTTCCCATTGGCGGCCGATATACCGTCTGAGATCAAAAAGTATTGCGAGCCACATCATGAAAATCGACAGCACATACAAACCAGTCACTACGCCGGTCACCAATCGGCCTGTTGCCCGCTCGCCTCAGGAAGCGTCTCCAAGCGCCGAATCAGTGAGCCTTAGCCAACTTGCCGGGACCATTCAGGGCGCCGACAAGCCACCGGTCAACGCAGCGCGTATCCAGGAAATCAAGGACGCCATCTCGCAAGGCCGCTTCAAGGTCAACCCGGAGGCAATTGCCGACGGATTGATTCAGTCTGCGCGCGACCTGCTAGATTCGCAGCGCAAGGCTTGATGAGCACGATGGCAGCACTGCTAAAGCGTGAAACCGAACTGGTGGCACGCTTCAAAAGTACGCTACTGCGTGAGCAGGAAGTTTTGCGCTCGGGCAACACCGACGGATTGACTGAATTAAGTAAAGAAAAGCTCTCGCTCGTCGATAGCCTGAATCAGACGGGCGCAGAGCGCTCCCGCATTCTTTCATCCCCAAGTGAAGCAACGATCGACATGCAGGCGTGGCTTTCAGCCCACCCAAAGGAAACCGAGGCAGCCGTGCTTTGGGATGGCTTGCTGGCAGCAGCGCGCGATGCCCGCGACATGAACGACTTGAACGGGAGCCTGATCAATGCACTGCACCAAAAAACCAGTGAAGCGCTATTCGTTCTGACCCAAGGCCAGGTCGATCAGTCGCTATACAGCAGCAGCGGGCAATCCGCTTTGAACACGGGCAGCAGAATCATCGATTCGGCCTGATTACAGCGCTGAAACAGATCAGCGAACGGGTGCCTTCGGTGCCTCATTAATCTCGGTTGGCTCTTCCGGGCGATTTGAATCAATCAGGATACTTACCCGGCGATTTCTGGCTCGCCCCTCTGGCGTAGTATTGGTTTCCACTGGACGGGTTTCTCCATAGCCAATTGCCGTCAATCGCTCAGCACCGACTCCGCCATCATTAAACAGCCGAAGGACAGTCGTAGCCCGCATGGCAGACAATTCCCAATTTGAAGGGAATTGGGCGGTAGAAATAGGGACATTGTCAGTGTGCCCCTCAATGGTTATGGGATAGTCGGTACTCGCAAGGACCTGCGCGATGACGCCCATGGCACTTGTTGAAGCAGGCTGCAGCCTTGCCTGGCCGGCAGGGAAAAGCACACTATCGTTGATTTCGATGGTCACACCGCGACTAGTCTCAAGCAGCCTGACCTTTCCCGCGGCAACCAATGGCTGGAGCGCAGCCATGATATCACCAGCGACATTTTTCATTTTTTGCCGTTGCTCGGTCTTTCTAGACTCGGCTTTAACTGTTTCCGGAGCCTTGTCGACTTTGATAACGGGGCGGGGTGGCATGGGAAGCGCCCCCTGAATTACTGCAATCGGCTGCCCGCCCGGCTCTCCGGTTTTGTTATTAAATGCATTGGTCAGAGAATTCGATAGAACCTTGTACTTGCCCTCATTCACTGATGAGACAGCGTACATGACCACAAAAAACGCAAACAGCAGGGTGATGAAGTCGGCGTAGGAAACCAACCAGCGTTCGTGGTTTTCGTGCTCCTCCTCGCGGCGCTTGCGTGCCATCAGTGAAGATAGCCCTTGAGGCGCCCCTCGATGATTCGGGGGTTGTCGCCAACCGCTATACCGACCAGGCCGTCAACAAGCATCTCCCGCGATGACACCATGCGCATCACGTAATACTTTAGCTTGGCGGCGATGGGCAGATATACCAGGTTGGCGAGGCCGACACCGTAGATTGTCGCAACAAAGGCAACAGCGATCCCGCCACCAAGCTTCGTTGGATCAGACAGGTTTTCCATGACATGGATGAGGCCCATTACCGCGCCGAGAATGCCTATCGTTGGAGAATACCCGCCTGCTGCATCCCAAATCTTTGCCGACTGGCGCCATTCATCTTCAAATGTTCCAATTTCTACTTCCAGCAATTCGCGGATTCGCTCTGGGTCAGCTCCATCGACCAGGAGTTGCAGCCCCTTTCGAGCAAACTCATCCTTAATTCCCGGAATATAGTTTTCAAGCGCAAGCAGCCCCTCGCGGCGGGACATCTGACTCCAATTGAGGATCTGTTCTATTTGACGCTTCTGCTCTATCACAGGGGGAATCCAGACCCACTTCGCCATCTTCATTCCCCGTTTGAAGATGTGAATTGGACTCTGCAGCAACACGGCCCCCAAAGTGCCACCAAGAACGATCAAGAGCGCAGTTGGCTGAACCAGAGAGCCAATACTTCCACCTTCAAGATACTGGCCACCAATGATTGCCACAATGCTTATCGCTAGGCCGGCGAGGCTGATCTTATCCACCGGTTATCTCCTTGCGATGTTTCTTGGCAGCTGGCCGCTCACCGACTATACGGCTGCGCAGTCGAGCAATAGCCTGGGTGTGCAACTGACAAACTCGGGATTCAGTCACACCCATAACTTCGCCGATTTCCCGCAAATTCAAATCCTGCTCGTAATACAAAGCCATCATCAATTTTTCACGCTCTGGCAGCAAACTGATAGCCAACACCAATTGCTCCTTTACACCCTGATTTTCCAGAATGCTCACAGGATCGGAATCGTTATCGGTTAAGTGCCGTTCGAGAAAATCTTCGTCATCCGTACCTGCAAAATCCTCGTAATAAACAATCTGATGTCCACGCGCATCCTGCAAGGTCTTTTGGTAATCTGCCAAAGACATGCCTAGCGCTTCGGCCAGCTCCTTTTCGGACGGTGCACGCCCATGCTCGTGCTCGAGGAGGTTGATTGTCGCTTCTATACGCCGCAATTCCCGACGCAAATTACGTGGCAGCCAATCGTTTTCCCGGAGGCCATCCAGCATTGCGCCCCTGACCCGCTGTGTCGCGTAGGTTTCAAACTGGGCGCCAAATCCTTCTTGGTAGCGATCAATAGCGTCAAGCAAGCCAAGCATCCCGTTTTGGACCAAGTCATCAAACTGAACGCTGGGCGGCAGTCGCGCCATAAGGTGATAGGCAATACGCTTCACCAGCGGCATGAAGCGCTGAACCAATTGTTCTCTGTCTGGCTGCCCGGCAGCGGTATACATCAAGCTCGCAATACGTTCGGAGTTATGCGTTGGCTCAAGTGTAGCAGTTGCTGCATAAATTGACCGACGCCACCAGCCTCGCTTTCACTGCGCTGCCAGTAAAGCATATCCGAAGCGATATCCCGGAATGCCGCAGCAGCCAAAGATTCTGGTGCCTGAACCAGGACGGGCCGGCAAATTTGAGCCGCCTGACGCAACGCCTCATCAAGTGGTATAGCTCCAGCATAGTCAAGGCGAGCAACACCTCGTTGCGCAGCAACTTGGGCAATATTCTCAAAAATGGAACGCGCATCTGACTGACTGCGAACCTTGTTCACCAGAATACGAAAATGCTTTCGCGAAAATGCATGGCTTACTTTTTTGATCAACGAGTACGCCTCGGTTATCGAGGCACTACTCCCTGAGAGAACGACTACAGCCTCCTGAGAAACCAACCCGAACGGTGAAAAGCCATTTGGGTGAGCCACACTGGCATCGACAAGAATAACGTCAATTGGTCTCTCCAGACTGGACATCGCGTTTAGCAAAGTCTGTTGCTGCGGCAAGGATAGGCGACCCAGTTTTCTCACCGCTCGCGCAGCGGGGAGAACTCGCAAACCAAGCATAGGCTGAAGCAAGACTTGAGATAATGGCATTTCGCGTTGAACCACATTTAGGAGGTCGTGCCTCGCGCTCATGCCATACATAGAGGCAATATCATCACCGGCAACATGTTCGTCGATGATCAAGACCTCCTTGCCAAGCCGCGCTAGTGCCACACCGATATTTGCCACTGCAACACTACGTCCGACACCGTCACATCCGGCCACAAAGGTAATGACCTGTAATTGCGGGCACCCCCCAAGTAGGCGACGCAATCCAGCTGCCTGATCAACACAAAAATCAGCCACGACGACCTCCCGCAGCAACTAGACCTGCGTTCGCCATCATCAATCCGGGCTCGAGGCCGTCATATTTGTGAGGAGAGGCCTCCGGTACGTCCTTGAATGCGCGATGAAGCAAATAACTGCGATTAGGCAGATGCAAATCTTCGGGGACTCGCTGTCCGTTGGAAACATACTGAAGTTTCAGTCCATGGCGCATAATCACATCCAGGACTGTCGCCAGACTGGCAGCCTCGTCAATTTTGGTGAGAATGCATCCGGCCAACGAATCTCCTGCGTAGGCGCGGACGACATCATCCAAAGTATCCCCACGTGATGTCGAGTTGAGCAATAACAAGCGCTGAACATCGCAGCCTGCAAGCATATCCGTCAATTCAGGCACCAGTTTATCTCTCTGGCTCATTCCCATCGTATCGATCAAGACCATGTGCTTATGCTTCAGCTCCGCCAGCGTCTGCCGAAGCTCGTTGGCGTCCTTGACCAAATGAACGGACACTCCAAGGATTCGGCCATAGATGCGCAATTGCTCATGTGCACCAATCCGATACCCATCGGTAGTAACGAGAGCCACTTTGCTGGGGCCATGGCGCAAAACACAACGCGCAGCTAGCTTCGCAGTTGTCGTCGTTTTGCCTACACCTGTCGGACCAACCAGAGCATAGACGCCACCACGGTCAACGATATCGTTTTCGTTTCCAATGGTAAGTAATGACCGGTCCGCAGCCCCCTTCACCCAAGCCATTGCCTCGGACCCTGTCATTTCTCTCGGCAAGTCGGAAAGCAGTTCACGGGAAAACTGGGGCGAGAAGCCGGCATCGAGCATCTGGCGCAGAATATCTGTCTTCACCGGTTCGGTACGCGCAGATTCACCCCATGCGAAGCCGGCCAGATGTTGCTCAACTATTTTGCGTAGAGATCGAATTTCATCCATCACCTCCATGGGCACCACCTCCGCATCGGGTCGGTTACCCCCCCTCGTTGCGTCAGTTGACGGTGAGGCTGTTAAACCTGGAGCGATTCGTGCCTCACGCCCCCCAGATGCGACTGAACGGCTGGGTTCCACATTTCGCAATGCCCCGGTTCTCGGAATTCCCGCATTGACTGGCGTCGTGGATGACTTGTTGACGGGGGACTGACGAGGAACGGACGATGAAGTAGAAACAACGGTAGGCTGAGGTGGCTGAGAAATTCTCGCTCGCGCTGAACTCAGCACGACGCGATAGTCATCTTCCTGAAGACTATCAGGCGAATGCCTTTCCGGTATGGCGCCTTCGCCTACTGGGGTGGGAACAATCATCGCCATGTCGCGCGCAGCCACGGCCATAATCTCTACGCCGCCCGGCACCCCGCGATTCGAAAGAATGATCGCGTCATTCCCCAGGGTTTCCTTGACCTTTCGCAACGCATCTCTTGCATTTGCCGCAATGAATTTTCTGACGTTCATGCTCTACCTCCGATGATCGAGGTCACCTTGATAATTCGGGTTTCAGGAACTTCGTTGTGCGACAGCACCTTCAACTGAGGAACGGTCCGCCTTAGAAATTTGGACAGTAACAGGCGCAAACTTCCTGGAACCAACAACACTGCCGGCAAGCCCAAGCTCTCCTGACGACTGGCTGCCAAACCTGTCTCACGTAACAACGTATCGGCAAGCCCAGGTTCGAAACTGGTATTTTCGCTCCCCCCGGCCACAGCTTGTGACAACAGGCGCTCCAGAGTCGGATCAAGGGACATGACCTGCATTTCGCTGCTCCCGGGGAATAACTGCTGAGCAATTGCCCGCCCCAGAGCTATACGAACCTGACTCGACAGATCATCTGCATTTTGAGTACGCGTAGCATGGTCGGCTACAGTCTCTATGATGGTCCGCATATCGCGTATATGGACCCCTTCTTCAAGCATTGCTTGGAGAACTTTTTGCAAGGTACCCAGCGGCAAAACCTTGGGCACCAAATCCTCAACCAGCTTTGGCATTTCCTTGGCAAGATGATCGAGCAATTGCTGAACCTCCTGGCGCCCTAGCAGTTCTCCTGCGTGGGTCAGGATCAAATGATTGAGGTGTGTAGCAACCACCGTCGAGGCGTCAACGACTGTATAGCCATACGCTTGCGCCTGCTCTCGCTGCGCCGGATCAATCCAGACAGCCGGCAGCCCAAACGCTGGATCCGTTGTCACGGCACCATTGAGCGTCCCTGCGACACGCCCCGGGTTAATGGCCATCAGTTGCCCCGCATAAGCCTCGCCCTGTCCAACCTCCACACCTTTGAGAAGAATACGGTAGGAATTAGGCTTCAGTTCCAGGTTGTCGCGAATATGAACAGGCGACACAAGAAAGCCGACTTCCTGCGCAAACTTCTTCCGGATTCCACGAATACGACGGAGCAATTCCCCATCTTGCGACTTGTCGACCAATGGGATCAACCGATAACCGACCTCCAATCCAAGCACATCGAGTGGAGCCACATCTCCCCAGGTTGCCTCGAGAGCCTCCTGAACTGGCGCCGGCGCGACTTTAACAGGCGCTTCGACAATACGCTTTTCCCGCTCAATCATCCGCCAGGCCATCCAGCCCATACCGGACGCCAACATCAGGAAAACCAGGTTTGGCATACCTGGAATCATCCCGAGGAAGCCAACGATCGCGGCGGTAATGCCAATCACCTTGGCATTTCTAAACATCTGCCCGACAACCTGCTGGCCAATATCGCGATCATCCGACACCCTCGTAACAACCATGCCTGCGGCGATAGAAATTATCAGCCCGGGAATTTGTGCTACGAGTCCATCGCCGATGGTCAGCAATGTATAGTTTTTTGCTGCCTGAGCAAGCTCCATATTGTGCTGAAGGACACCGACAATTAGCCCCCCCACAACATTGAGCAGCATGATGATGATGCCCGCCACCGCATCGCCACGTACAAATTTTGACGCACCATCCATCGAACCGAAAAACTCGGCCTCCCGAGATATTTCAGAACGACGCCGGCGAGCATCCTCTTCACCAATCAGTCCAGCATTGAGATCGGCATCAATGGCCATCTGCTTCCCGGGCATCGCATCGAGCGTAAAGCGCGCCGAAACCTCTGCAACCCGGCCCGCACCCTTGGTAATCACCACAAAATTGATGACCACAAGAATCATGAAAACAAGGATGCCGACAGCAAAATTCCCACCAACCATGAAATGCCCGAATGCCTCAATCACTTTTCCGGCAGCATCCGGCCCCGTATGCCCCTCCAGCATAACCACTCGCGTCGAAGCAACATTGAGCGAAAGCCGAAGCAAGGTTGTAACCAGCAAAACCGTTGGAAAAACCGAGAATTCCAAGGTCTTTTGTGTGTTTACCGCGACAAGCAAGACCAGCACTGATATGGCAATATTGAACGTAAAGAGCAGATCCAGAACAAAAGCAGGAAGCGGCAACACCATCATTGCCAAAATCGCCAAAATAAGCACAGGCGCGGCAAGCTGGGGAGCATTCATCCGTGCGAAAAAGCCTTGCAATCCCAATGACGAGGTAGCCATTTACACCCCCACCGGAACCAGTTCAGGCGGCACAGGCAAGTCACGCGGCGGCGCCGGATACACCCCTCCCACCTGACGCCAGTTGGCGAGTTGGTAGATGTATGCCAGAACCTCAGCAACCGCACCGTACAGCGCAGAGGGTATTTCGGAATCAAGCTCGGCGTGCTTGTAAAGTGCCCGCGCAAGCGGTGGCGCCTCCATGATCGGCACCCTATTTTCGTTAGCCACTTCTCGTATCTTCAAAGCCACCGCACCCATGCCCTTGGCCACCACTTTGGGAGCAGCCATACCCGTCCGATAGGCCAGCGCCACAGCAAAATGAGTCGGATTGGTGACTACAACATTAGCCGTAGGAACCGCAGCCATCATGCGTTTTCGGGCAGCTTGCATCTGCAGACTCCGGATGCGCCCCTTGACGTGCGGATCGCCCATCATTTCCTTCATTTCCTGCTTGACCTCTTCCTTGGTCATCTTCAACTTATCGAAGTATTGCCATAGCTGAAAAGGAACATCTGCAGCAACAACCAACAACAGCGCCGCGGCCATCATCAAAAAGGAAAAGGAAACCAGATTTCCTGCATGCACAAGCCCAGTCTCCAGCGACTGGCTCAGCAAACCGAATATTTCGTCACGCTGACTCCAGATCAGCCCAACCGCCACACTGCCCAACAACCCCGCTTTCAGAACAGCCTTGCCCAACTCCATCAAGCTATTCCATGAAAACATCCGACCAAAACCAGTGAGCGGATTAAGCCTATTGAAATCCGGAGTCAGCGCCTGTGGCGAAAACACCCAAGCATTCAGGAAGAATGGCGGCATGACCGCAGCAAGAAGAAGCAAACCAAGCAAGGGAAAAAAAGCAAATAATGCATCGCCTGAAATTTCGGCCAAGCGAGGCAGCATCAAGCTTGGCTCACGCATAACTTGCGACTCGATCGTGAAACTTTTTTCCACGATCGCCAAAGACCGCCGCATAAACCAGCCGCCCATCATCCAGAAAGTGGTGCCCGCGACGATCAGAACGAGAAAAGTACCAAGTTCGCGGGAATGAGGAACCTGCCCCTTCTCCCGAGCTTGCTCGATTCGCCTACTTGTAGGCTCTTCTGTTTTCTCAAGGTCGCTATCTTCGGCCATAGCCATCTTTGGTTTACGTTATGGCTATTATAGGAAAAAACTAGAAAAATTATATAGGTACGTCAGTTTATTTAATCTGTTTCTCAGATGCCATCCGCAACCCCATGACAACAGAGTAAACACCTAAAACGAAAAGAGGGGGCTACGCCCCCTCTCAACTCGTTGACTGAAAACAAGATTCAGGCGAAGTCTAGCGCCCGAACCGCAGACCCAAAATCAGAATGCTGACCAAGATCAGAAAGCAACTCCTTCATATCCAGAATCAAAACAATCTGTCCATTGGAAAGGGTTGTAACGCCAGCCACCCCCTTGGGACGAAAATCCTCCAGGGATTTGATCACCGCATCGTCTCGCCCGGCGAAACTATCGACCGCAAGAATAAAACTCCTTTCCGCGGTCTGCATGAACACGCCGTACTCCGGATATCGCTCAAGCGGCCAACCGAGAAGGCGGGCTAACGTGATTACCGGCAAAACCTCACCTCGAACCACCAAGGTTTCTTTGCCCCCAACCTCCTGAATCTTGCTCTGCTCGATAGGCAAAATTTCGCGAACAAGCGATAACGGAAGAGCGAATGGTTGGTCGCCCAGTAGCACAAGCAATACTGGCAATATCGCCAGCGTTAGCGGCAACGAAATAATGAAAACAGAACCTTTGCCCGGCTCTGAGCGAATTTCTATAGAGCCATTGAGCTTCTGGATGTTGGTCTTCACGACATCCATACCGACCCCCCGACCCGACACATCGGAAATCTGGGTTTTCGTCGAAAAGCCCGGCATGAATATCAAGTTGAGGCTTTGGCGCTCATCGAGCGTATTTGCCTCTTCTTCGGAAATCAAACCTTTTTCCGTTGCTTTGGCGCGAATACGCTCAGCATTCATTCCTTTGCCATCGTCGGCGATGATCAGGACAATGTGATCACCCTCCTGACGCGCCTCAAGGCGGACCAGGCTCTTGGGTGGCTTGCCGGCTGCCTGACGCTCCTCCGGCATTTCGACCCCGTGATCAACTGCATTACGAATCAGGTGAATTAGCGGATCGGCGAGATCCTCAATCATTGTCTTGTCGACTTCGGTCTCCTCACCGGCGAGGACCAGTTCAACATCCTTGCCCAACTGGCGAGCAAGATCGCGGGCGATCCTTGGATATTTCTGGAAAAGACGACCGATCGGCTGCATCCGGGTCTTCATGACCGAATTCTGCAAATCCGACACTAGCAAATCGAGTTGGCTTACAGCTTGATCCAGCGCGTGCAGCGTTTCGGAGTCATTTTTCCCAGCCAAAATATCGGCTCGCAAACTGGTCAGCCGGTTTTTGGTCAGACCTATTTCACCAGACAGATTCAAGACCTGGTCCAGGCGAGAGGTATCGACACGAATAGTATTTTCGCGCCCGCGCTCCTCCGCCCGCCGCGCTGACGTTGGCTGACCGCCCGGCCTGTCCGTCGCCCGCCGGCCAAATGCCGCAGCCCCACCCGCAGGAGCAACCGCTACCGGAGTAATAGCCGCCTCGACTATCGCCGCTTCGGCTTTGGTAATCACTTCGCTTTGAGCTGGTGCGACGGAAGACGCCTCACTGGTTACAGCAGCATGCAAGGCATCCCAGTCGGGCTCACCAAGCTCGGATACAGGCGCCTGCGAAACACTAGTCGCATGCGGAGCCGGCTCGGGTACATTAGCCGCCACCACGCCCTCCCCGCTCAAAACCCCTTTCAACGCGGCAATCACCGCCGGATCGGCCGGCTGTGGTTGAACCAACTGACCCAACTCACCAAACATTTCACGGACACCCTTGGTGGCATCCATGATGACATCCATCAATTCCGACGTCAGCTCGATTTCGCCATTACGTAACCTGTCGAACAAATTTTCGGTGAGGTGGCATAGCGTCACCAGCTCTGTAGCGTTAAGAAAACCCGCGCCGCCTTTGACGGTATGAAACCCTCGAAAAATGTCGTTCAGCAGGGCACGGTCATCAGGCATCTTTTCGAGATCAACCAGCTTGTTGTCAACGTCAGACAACAGGTCATTGGCCTCCTGCAAGAAATCCTGCAGCAGATCTTCCATTCCGCCAAAGTCACTCATTTTTATCCCCCTCAGAAACCGAGGCTATCCAGCAGGTCATCAACCTGCTCCTGGTTGACCACAACATCGGTGCGCCCTTCGGCGTTAATTACCGGACCGTTCATCAAATTAGCCACTTCTTCAGTGCGCTTTGTTTCTGGTAAGACCTCGATAAGTACTGTCATCAGCCCAGACTCAAGCTCATGGGCCAGGCCAACAATTTTCTTGATCACCTGTCCGGTCAGATCCTGAAAATCCTGCGCCATCATTATTTCAGTCAATTGCGCGTGCGTCGCACGAGTTTTTGCGGGTAGTTGTTGATTGAGGAAAAGTCGAGTATCCACCGCGAGCTGCTTGAACTCGGCAGTTCCCATATCGTTGGCAAAAACCTTGTCCCAGCGCTGCCCCAAATCCTGAGCGCCACTCTCCATTTCGTCGATCAGGGGATTGGCTATATCGGTAGCATTAAGAACTCGGCATGCCGCCTGTTCCGTCAAATTGGCAACGTAAGCGAGACGGTCCTTGGCATCAGGAAGAGCGGAAACTGTCTTCTCAATCAATTTATCGTAGCCAAGCAGACCCAAAGTGTCATGAAGAGCCCGCGCCATGTGCCCTATTCGATTGAACACAGCCTCCTGTTGAGTCCAACCATCGGCGGAGGCCATCACGGGCTCGGCAACATCGTTGGCTGTGGCATGTTCAAGCTCAGATTTGGCTGCAACACTGTCGAACAACGCTTGCAGATCGTCACTATCGGAATCGGACGAAGCCACTGAGCCCTGAGTGCCTACAGGCGGCGGGACCACAGCTTGCGTTGGAGCGGAGACAGCACTCGCTGCAATTGAGTCAAAGAGAGCTTCAAGATCATCGGAATCGTTATTGGCAGACATGTCTCCCCCTTACGCCTGACCCATTTTTTCGAAAATCTTGTTCAGCTTTTCCGAAAGCGTTCCCGCGGTAAACGGTTTGACGATATAACCACTAGCACCCGCCTGAGCGGCTGCAATGATGTTTTCCTTCTTGGCTTCCGCTGTGATCATCAATACGGGCAGATGCTTAAGATTCGGTGTCGCCCGGATGGATTGCAAAAGGGTCAGGCCATCCATGTTGGGCATATTCCAGTCGGTCACCACGAATTCGAAACCACCACCCTGCAACTTCTGCAGCGCAATGGCGCCGTCCTCGGCCTCATCAACATTCGTGAAACCGAGCTCTTTCAATAGATTGCGAACAATTCGACGCATGGTGGAGAAGTCGTCCACCACAAGAAATTTCATTTTGGGATCAGCTGCCATGCAGTACTCCGGAAACTTGGGTTGTTATCGTTCAATCAACGGACGCAACGTATCAGCAAGCGCTTCAGCGTCAAATTTTGCGACATAGGCATCTACACCTACTGACTTGCCCATGGCACGATTTGCCTCGGAGGAAAGCGAGGAATGCATAACCACTGGCACCCCTTCGAAACGCGGGTCGGACTTGATGTTCTTGGTCAGGACATAGCCATCCATTTCTGGCATTTCGGCGTCGACCAAAACGAGGCGAATGTCTTGACGAATGTCGGTCCCCATTTGCATTGCGTGGGCAGCAATCCCCTGGAGACGCGTCCAAGCCTCCATGCCATTAGTCGCATGCTTGTGGCGCACACCCAGCTTGTCGAGAACCTCTGCAATTTTGCGCCGCGCCACAACAGAGTCATCCACGAAAAACACACTGGTATCCGGCGCAACCTTGGCCGGCTGAATATCAACAATCATGGCCTCACCAAATGCATTGGCGAGAATCTGCTCGACATCAAGAATTGACACCAATCCGCCGCTTTCCAGTTCGATTACTGCTGTGATCAACCCCTGGTTAGTCGCGAGAACACTTTCCGGAGCCTTCACCCGCTCCCAGTCCACCCGGATGATGCGATCGACATCGTGCACGAGAAAGCCCAAGGTCCGCTTGGAATATTCGGCGACCATCATCGTCTTGCCGAGACCAGCGGGCGCGTCGAGGTGCATGAACGGCGCCAGAGACAGGACTGGAATAACATTGCCACGCAGGGAAATCAACCCTTCAACTCCACGCGGCATATTGGGGGTCTTGGTAATGTGCGGAGTCCTGCCAACCTCACGGACCTTGAATACGTTAATGCCGAAAATTTCACGTGTTCCTAGCGTGAACAGCAAAATTTCCATCTTATTGGAACCGGCCAGTCGTGTCCGAGCGTCAACACTATCAAGCAGGTTTTTATTTTCAACGAGTTCCATCGCCAACTCCCGCTATATCTCAGGCCACACGAACCGGCACGGTTTCAACGCCCAGTCGCCGAGCCAATGTTTCAGACAGGCGCAAGGGTTCAAACTTTGGCACATATTCGTCAACGCCAACCGATGCCCCCAATTTTTGATTGGACATCCCCGACAGCGACGAGTGCATGATCACGGGTATCCCGTTGAATCGTGGATCGGACTTTATCTTTTTGGTCAGGATGTAACCGTCCATTTCCGGCATTTCGATGTCGGTCAGAACCAGGCTGATCATCGATGAGGCTGGCTTGCCGACCGACTGGGCGTAAGTCGCAACCTTCTCCATCTCTTCCCACATCTGCCGGCCATTTACTGCCGAGATCCCCCTGACCCCCATGGCAGCAAGTGTACGTTCGATCTGCTTGCGGGCAACACTGGAGTCATCGCAATAGAAAACCGTGCTATCTGGCTTGTCGACCACAACAACGCCGCGATACATGATCTCGTTGTCGATACTGGTAGTTTCGGAAAGCACTTTCTCGACGTCCATCATCATGACCAGACGGTTGTCTTCCAGTTCCGTCACCGCCGTCACCAACCCCCCCGTCTGCGAGGTCAACATTTCTGGAGGAACTCGCATCTTGCTCCAGTCAAGGCGGAGGATGGTATCGACGCCTTCAACCAGGAAGCCTTGGGTATGGCCGTTGTATTCGGTCACGATCATGATTTCACGCGGGGTCTCGGGCGATATTCCGGAGTATTTGGCGAGATCGATGACCGGCACCAGCGCCCCGCGCAGACTCACCATGCCCTCGACTGAGGACGGCATATCCGGCGCTGCAGTAATGACCGGGGTACGCATGACCTCACGAACCTTGAAGACATTGATCCCGTAAGTTTCGCGGCGCCCCGTGCGTTGATCCAAGCCGAGAAAGAAAAGGAGTATCTCAAGCTTGTTGGTGCCTGCCAATTTGGTTCGTGCGTCGATATTCTTCAATAATTCTGACATTGCCATCCTCTCGCATGCTGCGTATCCGACCAGCCCCGGAAATCAGAAGCTGACCAAGCGTCGCTTCCAATTCTGGCATCACCCGGCGATGAATTCGCTACCAGCACCATTTTGGGTGCCCACCCCACCGTCCACTCACGAACTAAAACACCGAGCATTTAGGAAATTTGGAACAATTTACCAAAATTAGCAATATCTAGCACCTGTTTTACGTTACCCCTTACGCCAGTTAGTGCCACCTCTTTGCTGACACCACCCAATTTATCTCGCAACATCAGCAACATACCGAGCGCCGAACTATCAAGATAATCAACACCGGCGAAATCGACGACAACAGACTGAACGCCTGGGGCGGCGATGAGGGGCTCGTAGGCGGCACGGAATTCACGGTGGGTGTTGAAATCAAAACGACCAACAAGCGTGAGAGTAACCTTGCCGGATTCATTGAGAACGGTTGCCTGCATTTGTTTTCCTATCCCTAAAAAGTCGAATCTGATCCTAGTTTAATCCTTTGACCATCGGCAACAAGCCCGACAGGCGCAGTCATACGCAAATCGCACCGATCACGCGCCGGGCCATCTCTCCCAGCGGACACTGCTCTTCTACGGCGCCGATCAGAAAGGCTTCACGTGGCATACCGTAGACCACGCAGCTTGCTTCGTCCTGACCGAAAGTGCGTGCCCCCGCCTGGCGCAGACGCAACAAACCTTGAGCGCCGTCCTTGCCCATGCCGGTCAGAATAACGCCAACCGCCTTGCGCCCAACCAGGGTAGCGGCTGAATCAAACAGTACATCAACCGATGGGCGATGACGATTAATGGGCGGGGTCGGGGCCAATTCGGTAAGAAAACCGGAAGTCCCCCGCCGGATCAGCATGTGTGAATGTCCGGGTGCGATATAGACCGTTCCCGGCTCAATTTTCTCATTGCCTTGTGCCTCAATGACGTGTGGCGCACACAGGGTGTCCAGGCGACGTGCAAATGAGGCGGTAAAGGTTTCCGGCATGTGCTGGACGATCATGATGGGAGGGCAATCGGCAGGAATGCCCAGTAGAAATTCCTTGATGGCCTCGGTGCCGCCGGTGGAGGCGCCAACAAAAACAATCTTCCCGCTGGAGGAGTAACCATTTTTGGCTGGCGCCGGTGACGACGGCACTGCGCAGGAGGAACTCATTGAAGGACGCAAGCGCGCACCTTTGGCGGCGCGGATTTTTTCGACCAGATCCTCTGCATAGCTTTCCATACTCCTGCCACCGTCGGTCCGTGGCTTGCCAATAAAATCGATAGCACCCAACTCAAGGGCTTTGAGCGTTGTATCAGAACCAGACTCAGTAAATGCCGAAACCATGACAACCGGCATCGGCCTCAAGCGCATGAGGCGCTCGAGAAACTCCAGCCCGTCCATTTTCGGCATCTGAACATCCAGCGTCAGGACGTCCGGATTGAACAACTTGATCATTTCGCGGGCGGTCTGGGCATCCGGCGCAGCCCCCACCACCTCCATATCCGGTGCCAAGTTGATCAGTTGGCTCAACAGACCGCGCATTAAGGCCGAATCATCAACAATCAGGACTCGAGTTTTCATGGGTATCTATTGAGGAGGATTTGAAAATTGGCGCTTTTTCCGGTTGACCGTATCAAACGAACAACTCGACATCGCCTTCAATGGCGGAACCGCTCAGACGCGCCTTGTAATCGCTTTCGCGGCTGAACAACGTGGCGTTGTGAACTCGATGCAATTTTTTAACCAACACACGTCCCGTATGGGGAAAATAATAGACTTTCCGCGGATATGAATCCAGCAAGTCCTTGGCTACCACGGGGATCTTTTCTACTTTCAGGAAATCGAGGACGAACTCGGCATTTTTCGCCCCGACGTTGCTGCTCGCCAGGCTGGCCAGCACCGCGCCGCCACCAAACACCTTGGCCTCGAGACGGTTGCGCCGCGCGCCTAGCTTGAGCAAGTGATTGATCAGCACCTCCATGGCGTAGGTGCCATAACGCGCCGAGGTTCCCGACGGGCTCCGCCCGCCATCGTCGGGCAGCATGAAGTGATTCATTCCGCCGACGCCCGAATCGGCATCCCGAATACAGGCTGCGACGCATGAGCCAAGGACGGTCACGAGCAGGGCGTCCTTGTCCGACACGAAGTATTCGCCCGGCAATATCTTGGCAGCCTCAAGGCCGAACTTCCGGTCGAAGTATCGGTTAGTGGCGAGAGGTTCATCGTAGGCGTGTTGCACCTGGCCCCTTCGTTATCGGGCGCGCGCCAGGGCATAAACGGTCTTGCCCTGGGATTTGAAAAGGTCCGCCGCATGAAGAAAGCTCTCGGAATGACCTGCAAACATCAGTCCATCAGGCTGCATGATCGGAGCGAAGCGCGACAAAATCTTGTACTGCGTCGGCTTGTCGAAATAAATCATGACATTTCGACAGAAGATGACATCCAGCGGCCCCCTGACCGAATAATTCGAGTCCAGCAGGTTGATCCTTTGAAACGAGATCATCCGTTTGATCTCCGGACGAACCGAGACAAACCCTTCCTGGCTACCGGTTCCGCGCAGAAAGAATTTGCGCAGGCGCTCCGGTGAAAGTTTTTCCACCCGCTCGATCGGATAAACCCCTTTCTCGGCAGTTGCCAGCACATTGGTGTCGAGATCGGAGGCGATGATCGATACGTGCGACATATCCACGCCAAAGGTCTCGGCCACGGTAATAGCGATCGAGTACGGCTCCTCGCCCGTTGACGCTGCTGAACACCAGATGCGGACCGGTCGTTTTGTACCGAGCTTGCGCAGGTGATCGGCAAATATCGGGAAGTGATGTGGCTCTCGGAAAAACGAAGTCAGATTGGTCGTCAGCGAATTGACGAAGCGCTCCCACTCGTCGCCCCCATTACGCTCCAGGCCGTCAAGATAGGCAGCAAAAGAGGGCATGCCCGTAGCCCGCAGACGACGTGCCAAGCGCGAATACACCATGTCCTGCTTGACCGGCGACAACGAGATGCCAGCATGCTGATAGATCAGTTTGCGGACACGCTCAAAATCAGCACTCGAAAACGCAAACTCCCGGGCGCTACCGTCACGAGCATGCAGGATCGCTGACAACGATGAACTCAATGCCGCAACCGGCGGCGGCAACGGATTTCGCGAATCGGCCATGGCTAGAACTCTTCCCACTCATCGTCGAGGCTGAGCGCAGGGGCCTTTCGGGCGCCCTGCCGCTGGACATTGGTTGCTTTGGTGGCTTCCCGCTGAAGGGGAGCGGTTGGCGAAGCCAAACGGGGCGCTTCCCGGCCATCCGTAATCCGGAAAACGGCGACCATCTGCGCCAACTGATGCGCCTGCTCTTCAAGGCTCTCCGCCGCTGCCGCCGCCTGCTCTACCAGCGCCGCATTCTGCTGAGTGACCTCATCCATCTGACTCACCGCCCGGCAGACTTGCTCGATACCCGAACTTTGCTCGTTGCTGGCATCGGATATATCGCCCATGATTTTCGCCACGCGCTTGATGCTGGAGACTACCTCCTCCATGGTCCGCCCAGCCTGGTCCACCAGTTTGTTGCCAACTTCCACCTTGTCTACCGAATCGGAGATCAAGCCCTTGATCTCCTTCGCGGCAGCCGCGCTACGCTGCGCCAGATTACGCACTTCGGTAGCGACCACAGCGAAGCCGCGCCCCTGTTCGCCGGCCCGCGCGGCCTCGACCGCAGCATTGAGGGCAAGGATATTGGTCTGGAAGGCAATCCCGTCAATTACGCCGATGATGTCGGCGATCTTGCTGCTCGATTGATGTATGGCGCTCATCGTATTGACCACCTGCCCGACCACTTCGCCGCCCTTGACGGCCACCCGCTGCGCGGCACCGGCCAGTTCGTTCGCCTGGCGCGCATTGTCGGCGTTCTGTTTGACCGTGCCGGTCAGTTGCTCCATGCTTGACGCAGTTTCTTCAAGGCTGCTTGCCTGCTCCTCCGTTCGCCCCGACAGATCCTGATTGCCCGAGGCAATTTCCCTGGCAGCGGTATTGATCGTTTGTGCCGACTGTTGAATGTCGCCAACCAGATTGCGGAGCTTGGTTACTGTCTCGTTGGCATCATCGCGCAAGCGCCCAAACGTCCCCTCGTAGGCGCTGTTCACTGTCTGGGTGAGGTCCCCATCGGCCACTCTGGACAACAGATTGGCAATCTCTCCGATGGCCGACCCACTCGTTTCAACCAGACTGTTGATGCCAGTACCGAGGTCCTTGTAGAAGCCCTCCAGCGATGAGGTATCGAGTCGCGCGTCAAGATCCCCTGCCGAGGCCTGCGCGACGAGCGCCGCCACCGAGCGCTGGGCATTCAACTCAGCCGTGCGATCCACCCATTCACCCACCGTACCAAGCCGCTCGCCACGCTCGTTGATGATCGGATTGGTAATGATGTTGTAAATCCGATGACCAATATTGAGTTCCGCTTGCCGGGTTGTCTGCAGTTCTCGCAGGCTTCTCAACGCGGCCTCCGGATCCTGGTAAAACCCGCCGATATTGCTGCCAATAAACCCGTCGACCGTGAAATTCGGCTGCTGCTCGCGCAGCCCCGGCTCGATCTGGCGCAAGGTCGTCAATAGCCCCTTGTTGGCATAGATCACCGTACCATCATCATCGGCAATCCGCAGATTGGCCGAAACGCAGTCCAGGGCAATGCGGATACGCAGATTGTCGTTGGCAATACGCTGCGCCTCAGCCACATTGAAGCCCTGCTGCATTTGCATCGACTGAAGCCCCTGCAGGACCTGCCCGACCTCATCATTCGCCCCTATGTCGAGAGGCGTATCGTAACGTCCCTCGGCCAGGTCGTTGAATACAGGCAGGACTTTTTGCTGCAGAGGCTTGACGATCAGCCTGGCAATCAACAGGTAAAGAAAGACCGCCAGCAGCAGCGCCAGAAGCAAGCCACCCAGCATGACATAACGCGTCACCTGACTGGACAAGGCGCGAAACTCATCGAGGTAAGTTCCACCGGCAATCAACCATTTGGCATCAGGCAATGTATCGAACACCACGATTTTTTCCCGGGCTATCGTTTCACCCAGTTCGGCATTGAGCCATGGATAGCTGATCTCGCCCTGGCCGCGCTCCAACATTTCACGAATGAACTCGCGACCTGCGGCATCCTTGGCACCAATAATGTTGCTCCCCTCCTTGGCCGGATGTACGAGAAGCGTCCCGAAATCCTTGCCCTGGCTTGCATCAAGGACGTAGTAGTAACCCGTCTCGCCCACTTTCTGAGAGCGAATCTGCTTCTTGAGCGAATCAAGCTCAGTCGAAATATCAAGTCCGATGAAGGTGGCGCCTATCACCGCGCCCGTCTTGGCAAAAATTGGCGTATAGCTCGTGAAAAAGGCTTTGCCAAACAGATTGGCACGTCCGACATAGGGTTTCCCGGCCAATAACTCGGCCTGTGCCGGGTGATTCTTGGCCAGGGTGGTACCAACGGCGCGTTCGCCATTCTCTTTTTTGAGCGACGTGGATATCCGCAGGAAGTCGTCGCCGCGGCGGATAAAAATGGTTGATACCGCTCCGGTTTTTTCGGTGAAACGATCAACCACTTGGAATTCGCCGTTGAGGATGCCCCCGTTAGCCAGTCGTAACACGGACTGATCTTCGGTGCCTTCCAGAACGATCTCGCCATCAAAAGACAAGGCAAAGCCGCGGTTCAACTGAATCGCTTCCTTGCGAAGCCCCGCAAGGCTCGTCTGCACCATGGCCTTGATGAGCCCCACATCCTTTTTCAGGCCCTCACGTCCCTGGGTATCAAGCAGCCCAGCCAAGTGGTTTCCAAGCAACTGGGTTGCCCCGCCGAGAATAATGCCGAAGCCGATCAACATGCCGAGCACGATTTTCCGGGATGACGAGGCGTTGGACAGCCAGCGACGGAGTGCGCCGCTCCCCCCTCCGCCAACCACGTTACCGTGGTAAATTTGTTTTCCACCCCCACGTTTTTGGCGTATCTCCGCGTAAATGGCTTCCGCCGCAGAGATTTGCTGCCTGCTCGCTTTCCGGCGAACAGACATATAACCGACCACCGCACCTTTTTCACGCAGCGGCGTAGCGCTGGCAAGAACCCAGTAATAGTCACCGTTCTTGCAGCGATTCTTGACCAACCCGGTCCACGGGCGATCATCCTTGAGATCCCTCCAGAGATCGGCAAAGGCCTCTGACGGCATGTCCGGATGACGCACTATATTGTGCGGCTGGCCGATCAGTTCGGATTCAGAAAATCCACTGATGTCGATGAATGCCTTATTGACGTAGGTAATCAGGCCCTTCAGGTCGGTCTTGGAAACGATGAGGGTGCCTTCATCCAGTTCAACTTCCACGTTGGTGACGGGCTGGTTATTTCGCATTGTTTTAGTCCCTATGTCTTAGGCTCTGTCGATCTAGAACTCTTCCCACTCGTCTTCATCCGGTGCCGCAAGCGCCGGCAACTTGACGGATGAGACGTCTCTGGAAGCTGATGAAGTCAGTTGTCTGGGAGCGCTACCTTGATGTCCTCCGCGCAAATTTTCGAGCAAACCAATTACCCGAGCCGAGCGGTTGGTGAACTCACCACTAATCTGCTCCCTGGCGCCATCGACATTGCCCGCCAATTGGGTACGAATAACCTCTGCCGCACAACGATGGAATCCCGCATGCTCATTCTTCAGCTCTGTATACCTGGCATTACCACTCAGAGAACGGCCATCGCCATGAATCCAGCATCCAAGTGCGCACTGGTCATCGCGGCCGACCAGCGCAGGATCAAGTTGCTCTCCACTCCCGGCGACGTAATCCAATAACCGCTGCTTCCACTTGCCATGCGCGGCAATCGCCCCGTTGAAATCCAGACCGGCGAGAGCTGACTGCCCTTGAACAACAAGACTCCCGGAAAGACGGAATATGGCCACCGACTCAGCCAGATTGCGCGCCTGCTCTTCAAGGCTTTCTGCAGCAGCTGCGGCCTGCTCAACCAGCGCCGCATTTTGTTGCGTCATTTCATCCATCTGGCTTACAGCCAACCCGACCTGTTCAATCCCCGCGGTCTGTTCCCGGCTGGCATAAGAAATATCCGACATGATTTTGGCAACGCGCTGGATGCTCGCCACGACCTCACCCATGGTTTGCCCGGCTTGATCGACCAAACGCCCACCCGTCTGCACCTTGTCCACAGAATCGGAAATCAGCCCCTTGATTTCCTTCGCCGCCGCCGCACTGCGTTGGGCAAGGTTCCTTACTTCGGTTGCCACCACTGCAAAGCCACGCCCCTGCTCGCCAGCCCGGGCTGCTTCGACTGCCGCATTGAGGGCGAGGATATTGGTCTGGAAGGCAATCCCGTCGATAACGCTGATAATGTCCGAAATTTTGTTCGAAGCCAGATGAATCGCCCCCATGGTCTCCACCACCTGGCCAACCACCTGCCCCCCCTTTTCGGCCACCTGCTGGGCACTGCCGGCCAATTCGCTGGCCTTGCGCGCGTTATCGGCATTCTGTTTGACGGTGCTGGTCAGCTGCTCCATGCTGGACGCCGTCTCTTCGAGATTACTGGCTTGCTGCTCCGTTCGACCGGACAGATCCTGATTCCCGCTGGCAATCTCCTGCGCTGCCGTATTGATCGCATCGGTTGCGTTCTTGATCGAGAAAATGATCTCCTGGAGATTGTCGACCGTAACATTCGCGTCGTCCTTCAGCTGACCTAGGACCCCCTGATAGTCGGTATCGATTTTTTGGGTCAAATCGCCTTGGGATAGGCGCGTCAACATCGCCCCGACATCAGCCAATGCCCGACTGTTCACGTTGAGGAGATCGTTGATGCCTGTAGATATTTGACGGAAAAAGCCATTCATTTTCTGGGCATCGATACGGCGAGAAAAATCGCCGGAAGCCGCCGCTGCGATAATGCCGCTAACCTCCTCCTCGATTGCCACTTCTGCAGTGCGGTCAGCCCATTCGACCACGGTTCCGAGACGCTCATTCAATTCATTGACGATGGGGCTGGCCACCAGATTAAAAGTCCGTCCTCCGACCACGACCTGCGAGCGGTGCACACCCTTCAGTCCGGCGAGCAGATTGCGCTGATGGGTGGCATTCTTGTGATAGATGTCGAAGTTCGAGCCGACGATCGAGTTGGCCCGGAACGCTGGCAAATCCTTACGAATATCGGCCTCGGCAGCACGCATCATGCCGAGCGCAGCCGCATTGCAATAAATGATCACACCGTCGGGGTCGGCGACCATCACACTGTTTGATGACACATCCAGGGCCACCTTGATACGCAGCGCCTCATTGGCTACCTTGTGCTCGGCCTCGGTACGCGCCTTGAGGCCTGCCTGCATGCTACTGAGTGCATTCATCAACTTCGCAGGTTCATCACTACCACTGAGATCAATACTGTTATCCAGATTGCCGGAAGCAACGGCATCGGCTACATCAACCGCCGCATCCAGCGGCCCCGTAATTTGTCGCGTCACCCAAATACCGGCGGGGATCATGACGATCAATGCTAAACCGATCAACAGAAACATAGTGGTTTGTACGCGCGCCTTGACAGCCTCGATCTCAGCCACATCGCCTCGGTTATTCTCCTTTTGCAATTGAAGCATTTCGTCAACGACATCGAACCAGGCCTGCATTTTGGGACGGAAGCTGTTGAAAAAATGCGCCTCAATCTCCGGCTGACTCCCGGCCCTGACCAGAGAGAACATCTGAGCTATCGATGCCTCGGCGTCTTTTCTCGCGCCCAAAATACGCTCGAAAACCGCCTTCGCACCGGCCGAATCCAATGTTCCGCCAATCTGGCTTTCCGAAGCCAAGTAAGCACGGAGATCAGCCTCAACCTTTTTCTGCTCGGCCTGCTGCTTCTCGGTTTCCTCATGAATCAGGGCGGTTCGCACATGTCTGCCAATCAACAGATTGCGCGTCTCCATGTCAAAAACCAGCTCCGTTTTCTTGATGTTGCCATTGGCAATATGATCGACTTTCGCACCAATCGCATTCAGGCTAAGTAGGGCTATCGCGACAATGGCGATCATCATCGCCAGCGCACCGACCGTCGTCATGATCAGGCGAGTGCCAATTTTGAAGTGTCGTAAATTCAACATACTGAGCCTCCTGAAACAGGGCCGTGCGTTATTCGCTTGCCGAATCAATAAGCGCCATCTCGGCGCTAGTCATCAGGCGTTCAATATCAGTCACGATCATCATGCGACTGTCGACCGTTGCCAGGCCAATGATGTACTTGGTATCGAACGTTCCCGAAAAATCGGGGGCCTGACGAATTTGCGAACGCGTCAGCGAAAACACATCGGAGACACTATCGACCACCGCGCCAATCACGCGCCCGGCAACATTTAGGATGACCACCACGGTAAAAGGCGTGTACTCGACCTTTCCGAGATTGAACTTGATACGCAAATCGACGATGGGAACAATGATGCCTCTCAGGTTGATCACGCCCTTGATGAATGGCGGCGCATTGGCGATCAACGTTGGCTGCTCATACCCACGAATTTCCTGAACCTTGAGAATGTCGATTGCATACTCCTCGCTGCCCAGCGTAAAGGTCAGGAACTCACTGACAACCAAATCGTCGTCATTTGCCGCGCCACCACCATGGGTCATCGATTCCATCTCTTACTCCTCATCAGTTCAACTGTCAGCCTGCTTTTTGCAGACTGGTTTTTGCCATTCCCGCGATGGCCGAGACATCCAGGATGAGTGCCACATGACCATCGCCCATGATGGTCGCGCCTGAAATCCCTGGCACGCGGCGATAGTTTGCCTCCAGACTCTTGATGACAACCTGGTGCTGCCCAATCAAGGCATCGACAAAGAGTGCCGCATTGATGCCATCCGCATCAACGACTACCATGATCCCTTGCGAGAAATCGTTCGATTGCGCCCTGATATTGAATAATTCGTGCAAGACCACGACCGGCAAAAACTCTCCGCGAACCTGAATGACCCGCGCCTGATTGGACAAGGTCTTGATGTCGCCAATTTTTGGCTGAAACGACTCAACCACATATGAAAGCGGCAATATGTAAGTCTGGTCACCAACAGCAATCGACATGCCATCGAGAATGGCAAGCGTCAGCGGCAAGCGAACCGTCATCCGTGTTCCTACGCCCAACATGGATTCAATCTCTACGCGACCGCCCATCGACTGAATGTTGCGGCGGACAACATCCATCCCCACGCCGCGTCCGGATACGTCAGTGACCTGATCGGCTGTCGAAAAACCGGCTTCGAAGATCAGATTGAACACTTCAGAATCGGTCATCTGGTCGGACAGCAGCAGCCCCCGTTCGCGGGCTTTGGCCAGTATCTTGTTACGCGGCAAGCCGGCGCCGTCATCACCGACCTCGATGACAATGCTTCCACCGTGATGGTAGGCCTTCAGGGTAATCGTCCCAACAGGACTCTTACCTGCAGCTATTCTCGTCTCCGGCAACTCGATGCCGTGATCAAGACTATTACGTATCAAGTGAGTCAGTGGATCGGCGATACGCTCGATCAGTCCCTTGTCCAGTTCAGTAGTTTCACCCGATGTTTTGAGTTCGACCTGCTTGCCAAGCTTGCTCGAAAGATCACGAACTACGCGGGGGAATCGCGAAAACACGAAGGAAATCTGCATCATCCGGATGGACATAACCGATTCCTGCAGGTCGCGGGTATTTCTTTCCAGTTGGGCCAAACCGTTGATCAAACGCTCAGGCGCCCCCTCCTGAATCTGTGCCGCCGTCTGTAGCAGCATTGCCTGTGTGATAACCAATTCGCCGACAAGATTGATCAACTGGTCAACTTTTTCGACACTGACACGAATCGAAGACTCTGTCGCCGGGGCGGCGCCCGGCTGCGCCTTTGCAGCACGCGCAGGCAAGGCTGCAGCCTTTGCGTCTACGGCCCCGGGGATAGAGACACGCGATGGTGTGACCGGCTCAATTGCTTCCACAGGTGCAAGCGGTGGAGCGAACGGCTCAAAAAAGCCGAACCCATTCCCCTCCTCGGCAACGTGCTGCGCTGGTGCAGGTGACGGCAAAGGCGCAAAAAACCCGTAGCTATCACCACCCTCACCCAGTGCGGAGGGGACAGCCGGAACACTCCCGTCGACCGGCGGTAGCGGCGCGAAGAATCCATAAGACTCATCCTTGGCCACCGACTCCTCGACTGCCGAAGCAAAGTCTGTCGAGCCGCCCACCGGCGAAAAGAAGCCATAACCCGGGTCCGTTTCCGGAGCTCCTGGCGAATCGTCGAAAAATCCAAAGGCACCGTCAGCATCCTCAGCAACAGCCTCTTCAACAACACGCCAAGCGCCATTTTCTGCTATGAAGTCAATCTGATCGGAAAATGCCTCCTGCCCAGCCTCGGTAACCAAGCGAAGCTGCCAGTAGCCGACGTTGTTCATGTCCGATGCAGGTTGATTCAGGATTTCCAGACTCCCAAACGAACGCAACTCGTCGAGAAGATTGGCGAGGCCCTTGCCTTTTGCCGCGACATCCGTCGGAACAAACTGGATATCGAAGGCCCGCTTGCCCCCCGGCTCATTTAGTGGGACTAACGCAGCGCCCCCCGCCCCTGCAGAATGCAAAGGGGGCACGACTGGAACCGACACATCAGTTGACAACTGGCGCAGCCGGGCACAAATCGACGCTACCGCCTGAGGATCTACCTGGCCTCTACCTTGGTGAGCTTCCAGCATATCGCGCAGAATATCGCCGGACTCCAGAAAAGCATCAACCATGTCGGCCCGCAATCCCAATTCCTGCTTACGAATACGATCCAGCAGGTTTTCCAGGATATGGGTCGTTTCAGCCAGGTCAGTAAACCCGAAGGTTCCAGCGCTCCCCTTGATCGAGTGTGCGGCACGAAAAATGGCGTTGAGCTGCTCGGAATCCGGATTCTCGATGTCCAGTTCAAGCAACAGCCCTTCCATGGTCGCCAAGTGTTCCGCCGACTCCTCAAAAAACACCTGGTAGAACTGACTCATGTCGATAGTCATACCACCCCCTGGTTTCTGCTCTGGGCAGACCGGAAACCGAAAATTGAATGCAAAAGACCCGCTTTGTTACAGGCCTGCCGGCTTCACTTAGCCGATCACCTTGCGTACGACTTCAATCAGTTTCTGAGGATCAAAAGGTTTGACCAGCCAGCCGGTAGCACCAGCGGCTCGGCCTTGCGATTTCATCGCATCCGACGACTCGGTGGTCAGCATCAAAATGGGGGTCGATGCATACTGCGGCATCCCGCGAAGGCTCTTGATCAAGGTCAGCCCATCCATACGCGGCATGTTCTGGTCGGTCAGCACCAGGTTGACTGCCCTGGCCTTGGCCTTATCGAGGCCATCCTGTCCGTCGACGGCCTCAACCACGTCGTACCCGGCACTTTTCAGGGTAAAAGACACCATCTGACGGATGGATGCCGAATCGTCAACTGCAAGAATGGTTTTTGCCATTTTTTCCTCATGAATAACTCAGAACAACTCAACTCCGCTGCAGGCGAAGCAGTTTTGAATAACAGGATTATTGTCCAATTTTTGGGAAACAGCACCCGTTTTTTGGGAAATATGGTCAACGTACCAATGATGCGATCAATGCAACCTCAGCTGAACTTACGATCTTGCACAGAGCCGCGGCCTGGCTTACGTAGCACGTGGGTCGGTCAACCGGCAACGCCTTTACCGCCAGCAGGCAGCATCACCCCCTCCGGCAACAAGCCCTCTCCATCAAACTCGGCTTCTGGCCCGTCTTCCTGCAAAATGGCCATCTCCGTCTTACGATTAAGGACAACAATGCTGATCCTCCGGTTGACGGAGTTAAGCGGATCGTTTTTATCAAAAAGAACGGTGGAGGCAAGCCCAACAACACGAATGACCTTGCTATCATCCATCCCCCCAACGACAAGCTCTCGCCGGGAAGCATTAGCCCGATTGGCCGAAAGCTCCCAGTTTGAAAACCCCGTTTCACCCCCAGAAAACTGGGATGCGTCAGTATGCCCGGCCAGACTTATCCTATTCGTTACCCCGTTCAGCGCCTTGCCGATCTGACGCAGAATATCTCGAGTGTAGGGTTTGAGATCAGCACTACTTGAGTCAAACATCGGACGATTCTGCTCGTCGATGATCTGGATGCGCAGCCCCTCGGATGTTATATCGAGCAACATCTGCTTCTTGAACTGAGCAAGTTGCGGGCTTTGTTCAATCATTTTTTCGATCTCGGCCTTCAGACTTTCGAGGCGCTCACGCTCCTTACGCCGAAACTCTGCCTGCGCCTCCTTTGAAAAGGAGGTCGATTTTTTCACCTCGACGTCACCACGCTTGACCTGCCCGGACTGACGCGTTAAATCCTTGCCGCCCCCCTTCAGGACACTGGTTGCATCACCGGAGCCACTTCCACCCTGCATGGATACCTTCATGGGATTCTGAAAATGATCAGCAATACCCTGCAGATCCCCCTTGGCCGTCGAACCAAGTAGCCACATCAGCAAGAAGAAAGCCATCATCGCCGTCACAAAGTCGGCGTAGGCAATCTTCCATGCACCACCATGGGCGCCGCCCGCAACGACCTTCTTGCGCTTGATAATTATGGGGCGTGTGGAGTCGTCGCTCATCGTTTTTATCTAAAGGTTGCCGACCGGCTATTTGCCTTTGCGAGCCTTCAACTCTTCTTCAAGTTCGATAAAACTTGGCCGTTCGTGCGCCCCCAGTGTCTTCCGCCCGAATTCGATGGCCACCTGTGGCGCATAACCAGACATGGAGGCCAAAAGCACCATCTTGATGGTCTTGTAAATGGTCGCACCTTCGTGCGCCTTCTGCTCCAGCAGTTTGGCGACTGGCTCGACGAAACCGTAGGAAATCAGGATACCAAGGAAGGTTCCGACCAAGGCGCCGCCAATCATCTTGCCAAGAACTGCCGGGGGACTACCGACCGACCCCATCACGTTCACGACCCCCATCACGGCAACCACAATACCGAATGCGGGAACTGCACCGGCCATGCTAGCCACAACATGCCCTGGTTCAGCGGCCTCGTGATGATGGGTTTCGAGTTCGACATCCATCAGACTTTCAATTTCGACGGTGTTCAGGTTTCCGCCAACCATCATCCGGAGGTAGTCACAGGTGAACTCCATGACATGGTGGTCGTGTACCAGATTCGGATATTTGCTGAAGATCGGGCTGGCTTCGGGATTTTCGATGTCACCTTCAATTGACATCAACCCCTCCTTCCGCACCTTACCGAGAACCTCGAAAAGCATGGCCAAGGCATCGATATAGAACGCCTTGTTGTATTTCGAGCCCTTGAGAATACCGGGAACGGCACCAATCGTTGCCTTGATGATCTTGATGTCATTGGCCGCAACAAAGTAACCGATGGTCAAGCCGACAATCGCGACATACTCGGTCGGCACCCAGAGCGCGAGGAGGCTCCCATGCAGCGCATACGTTCCCAGCGCCGAGGCCAGAATGATGACGTAACCAACAATCAAAAACATGCAAAGCCCCCTGTCGCACCGGCAATAGTCAGCGCAGATCCGCCCAGTAATTGGTTTTCGCTATTGTAGCGACTTGAATTGCTTGAGTGCAAAGAAAGAGGAGGAGCGCATTGATCTTACGCTCGACGTAGCATGAATCTCCGGTGGTAGACTGGGACGCATTCAAACGCTGATTTTTACCATGATTCGATACTGCAAGCAGTGTGGAGCTCCTGTCACTTTTTCCATTCCGCCAGGCGATTCACTACCCAGGCACGTATGCCATGCATGTGGACACATTCACTATGAAAATCCGCGTCTGGTGGTCGGGTGTGTGGCCGAATGGGATGGGCGGATACTGCTCTGCCGGCGCGGCATTGAACCACAACATGGACTTTGGACGCTTCCCGCTGGCTTCATGGAGAACGGTGAAACCACTGCACAGGCAGCCATTCGGGAAACAGAAGAAGAAGCCGGAGCGGAGATTCTTATTGATGCGCCATTTGCGATGATCAGCATCGCTCACATCAACCAGGTCCATTTGTTCTACCGCGGCCGTATGGCCACCCCCCATTTCTCCGCCGGAGAGGAAAGCCTTGAGGTGAGCCTGTGCAGTCCAGAACAAATCCCCTGGAATGAGTTGGCCTTTCGTAGCGTCAGGTTATGTCTGGAACGCTACCTCGCCGACCGCGCACGAGGCATCTACAGTTTTCACGAAACGGAACTTCCGGCGTCATAAGCTCCTTCGGTCCATCTCGTCCATCTTGAGACGCTCACGACGATCAACAATCCTTATCCAATAAGAGCCGTCTAGGTCCACATCTCCGGAATATGCGACCTCTACGGTCAACTGGAAAAAACGGCCAATATTCAAATACGTCGATGTTTGGTAAGCGCCCGGCGAACCCACCTTGCTTTTCAGGCTGAGGTATTTGGCAGCCAGCGATGCGGCAGCAATTCGCCGATCCGACTGTTGGGGTGAGTTGGCAAGCGAGACAGGATGTCCTTCAGATAAAGGAAGGTGTCGTGGCCGTTGAGTTTGGCTGACTGGATCAGGCTCATGATGGCGGCAGCGCGTTTGCCGGCGCGCAGGCTGCCGGCAAATAGCCAGTTCTTCCGGCCCGTGGCGATGGGTCGGATGAGGTTCTCGATCCAGTTGTTGTCGATCGGCACCTGACCATCACCGATGTAATAGGCGAGCGCCGTCCAGCGCTTAAGGCTGTAATCAATCGCTTTGGCAGTCGATGATCCATTCGGCACCTGCAATCGGTGCCGGGTCAGCCAGCCATGGAATTCATCCAGAATCGGCTGCGCCTGTTCTTGGCGACTTCGTCGTCGGTCGTCCGGACTCAGCTCGGCGACTTCCCGCTCGACCTGGTAGAGCTGCTGGATATAGACCAGCGCCTGTTGGGCAATCTGGCTCTGGCTGTTGGCGTGCAAGTCGAAGAATTTCCGGCGTGCATGCGCCATGCAACCGGCTTCGGTCACGCCGTCGGCGATCAGGGCCTTGTAAGCCCGCGTAATCGTCGCAGACGAGCGTACCGCGCCAGTTGCCGAGGAATTCCCTGGCATGTTTGCCCGCCCGGCTGTCGGCAAAGTCATAGATCACCGCCTTGACCGGCTCGAAGGCGCCGATGCTGTAGGACCACAGGTAAGCCCGATGGGTCTTGCCTGCGCCGGGATCGAGCATCGCCACCGGTGTTTCGTCGGCATGCAGTACCGGGTAGGTCAGCATCTCGGCTTTCAGGGCATCGACCAGCGGTTGCAGGGCAACGCCCATCCGGCCCACCCATTCGGCCAGTGTCGATTGGGGAATCGGCAACCCTGCCCGGCCAAAAATCCCTTCCTGGCGATACAGCGGCAGGTGATCCAGATACTTGGCGATCAGCACATGGGCGAGCAGGCCGGTGGTCGGGATGCCTTTGTCGATCACATGCGCCGGTACAGGTGCCTGCACCAGGGTCTCGCATTCGCTACAGGCCCTCTTGCCACGGATGTGACGTTCGACCGTGAAGGTGCCCGGGGTGTAGTCCAGCTTCTCAGCGACCTCTTCGCCAATGCGCTTCATCTGACAGCCACAAGCGCAGGTGGTCGATTCCGGTTCGTGGTGAATCTCAGTGCGCGGCAATTCCGGCGGCAAGGGTTTGCGCTTGGCTTGTTCCTTCGGCTTCGCTGCCGAAAGCTGTGCCAACTCTTCGGTGATCGCCGCCATGTCGGCTGCCAGGGTTTCTTCGAACAATTGGCCCTGTTCAACCGGCAGGCGTTCGGCCTTGACGCCAAAGTAGTGACGTCTGTAGTAGGCCACTTCATGCGTCAGCTTGTCGATCTTCACCTGGCGCCAATTGAGTTCCCGGTCTTGCTCAACGAGCAGACGGCGCAATTCGTCGGCGCTGAGTTGATCAATATTGGCGGGAAGCGACATTCGGAGATGATGCCAGCCGGTGACCCAGCCGGCCATCGTGGACTTCCCTACTGGTGGACCGTCACAGAACCCGGATCACGCCGCCATCGGCCAGCCGTTCCCAGGGCAGGCCGAGAATCAGCGCATTGAATTGCCCCCGGGTGAGCGCCACGCTGCCATCGCCCGGCCGGAGTTGAAACCGTCCCTGGTTGAGCCTGCGGCTGGCCAGCCAGATGCCGTAACCGTCATGCACCAGCACCTTCAGGCGATTGCCGCGTCGGTTGGCAAAAAGATAGGCATGGTGCGGCTGCGCCTCGCCGAAGATCCGGACGACCTGGGACAGGATCGCTTCCGTGCCCGCTCGCATGTCCAGCGGCCGGGTCGAGAGCCACAAGGCATCGACCCGGATCATCGCAGCCAGTCGCGTAACCAGGCGGCGCAATCGCCTGACGCCTGCACCGGCCAGTCGACCTTGATCGCGGCATTGCCCTGGCGGATTTCAATCCGAATGTTGCGCGATTCCGGTTCCGCCGGGGCCATCGGCACTTGCACGAACTCGGGCGCCATCGCCGGCGCTGCTTCGATCAATGGCGTCGGCAAACGTCGCGTCGGTGGTTCAATACCGCGCTCACGCATCCACCGACGGACCTGATTGGCGTTCACGCCATTGGCCATCGCAATCTCGGCAACCGAGGCGCCCGACTCGCAGCAGGCCTCAATCACTGCACGCTTGAATTCTTCCGGATGATGCCGCCGGCGCCGACTTGGCTTCTGGATTTCCATCGATAGTGTCCACCATCATTTTTACGGGGACACGATCTTCGCGGTCTAACCCGTCAATTTATAGATGGGTTCGCCGGGGGCTTACGATGTTTGCCTGAAAGGCGGTCTCGATTTTCTAAACGCCGGAGACGGTTTCGCGTCGGACGTCCTTGTTTATAGACGTTGGCGAAAGCCCATAGCACCGATCCGCACGGGCGGCCAACTCCCACCAGAAAGTCAGTGGCCCCAATTCCTGACGTTGGCGGCTACGAAATCACGTTCAGCCTACTTGCTGAGAGCAAGTCGGACAATATGGAAGAAAACCCAAAAAGGCCACGCATAAACCAGAATGCATCGCGCACCACTGTTCTTCACGCAAAAATAAACCCCCGAGTAGCAGAGCCAATCGGGGGTTTGTAAGCGATCACCGCTCGGCAAGCGATATAACCAAAACAGTATTACCTGCCAGCCTTACGCGCGTCCTCATCCATCTTGTTCGAATACATCTTGCCCATTACACCACCGATGATCAGAACACCGACGATCACTGCAAAGCTCATCAGACCAAAATCACTACTAAACAAAAGTTCCCACGCCATATGTCACCTCCCAGTAACAAATTAAAAACCTGACTACTTTTCCGATCGCGCCGTCAGGCGCAACGGCTCCAACGAATCAGCTTGCCATTCACCTTGAAGTCGCCATTTAGCGGCAGGATCCTCAATCGACACAAGCCAACGCCCTGAAACATCTGCGGCAAGCGTGCCGCTGTAGAATCCCGGCCCTTCCATGCTCATCTTAATCAACTGGTCCTGCCCCGCACGTGTCGGGTGCGCCAGCTTCAGAACAATTTCCGACGGCAACCCGGCATCGCCATCGGCACGGAGCAACAGTCGTAAATTTGAGCCAGAACGCATTACATCGCCCTGCAACCCGAGATTTCCTGCCTGATGATCTCGCTGCAGGCTCTGGTTCACTGCAAGCCCCTGCTTGTAATAATCATCACTTACCAAACCATCATTACTTACAACCGCCAGCCACAAAGTGATGAACCCAGCAACAATCACGATGCCCGGTCCAGCCATCAAGAACCAAGGCCAACGCTCTTTGTACCAAGGCCGCTTGTCATTATTCAATGTCATTAAATTACTCATGTCAGGGCATCAAGAATGAGGCCTTTTCGTGAACCGCAATTTCGTCATGGTTCTCGGCCTTAATATCAAAATAAATGGTGTTCGCACCGTGTTTTCCGGACTCAGGGGGAACACGAACGACAATGGTGACTTCATGGTTCTCTGCACTGGCAACCTCGACAATACGATCACCGACAATTTCTCCCCCATCCAGTCCCTCAACAGCCAACGTATAGCGTTTGGGTTCCTCTGTGGTATTCATGATTTTCAGATTGAAGACGTTTTCAATTCGTCCATCTTCAGCCTCTCTCGCCAATAGAGAACGGTCACGAATAACATCAACCTTCAACGGCACGCGAACTGCCAAGGACCATATAGCAGCAACGGTTATAGCGATCAGAATCGCTGTGTAAAGCACGATACGCGGGCGAATAAGATGCGCGAACACCTCCTTTGAGGTGAAATGCTTCGCCAGTGCGTTTTCTGTAGTATAGCGGATTAGCCCACGGGGCAAACCCAACTTGTCCATGACCGGGTCGCAAGCATCAATGCAGGCACCGCAACCGATACACTCGTATTGCTGCCCCTTGCGAATATCGATACCTGTCGGGCAAACCACCACGCACAATCCGCAATCCACACAAGCACCGAGGCCCGACTCATTGACATCCACCGCCCTCTTGCGAGGACCACGAGGCTCCCCTCGCTCCGGATCGTAGGTAATGATCAACGTATCCGGATCGAACATCACTCCTTGAAAACGCGCATAGGGGCACATGTACTTACAGACTTGCTCACGGAGAAAGCCTGCCTGCATATAACAGAATCCGCCATAGAAGAAAGTCCAGAATAATTCCCATCCAGAAAAATCAAACGGAAGCGCCGCCAGCAGTTCACTCACAGGCGTGAAATACGCCACCAGCGTAAACCCAGTCCACAACGAAATCAGCAACCAAACTGCGTGCTTCAGCGACTTTAGACGAAACTTTCTCGCCGTCATCGGCCCCTTGTCCAATTTCATGCGTGCCGAACGATCCCCTTCGATCCTGTTTTCGATCCACATGAATATTTCAGTGTACACAGTCTGGGGGCAGGCATACCCACAGAACAGGCGCCCTGCAATCGCGGTAAACAAGAACAAGGCATAGGCAGAAACAATCAGTAGCAATGCCAAGTAGAAAACATCCTGGGGCCACAAGACCAAGCCAAACAAATAGAATTTTCGTTCAACCAGATGGAGTAGCACGGCCTGACGACCATTCCACTCCAGCCACGGCACGCAATAAAAAAGTATTTGGGTGACCCAGACCAGGATCCAGCGCCAGTTGTTCCACCCCCCCCTGACGTCACGGATATATATTTTTTTGTGCTTTTCGTAGAAAGACACTTCCGCCTTCACGTCGGCAGATTTGGCATGGGGACTTTTGCTGGGGGGTTCCGTCATTATCTTATCCGTATCTAAATTGCGCTGAACGAGTATTACTCGGCGCTGTTTCAACGCAATTTAGATACAAATCAGTTTCTTGATGCCGAAATAAAAACGGGGCGGCCAAGCCGCCCCGTACATGCCAATTACTTGGCGCCTTGGCTCAGGCTAGTCACGTAAGCTGACAGCAAATGCACCTTGGCATCGCCCAGGAATTCCTTCCAGGCTGGCATTTGGTTCTGACGACCCTTGGTGATCGTTTCGGTGATGGTCGCTTCAGAAGAACCATACAACCAGACCTTGTCGGTCAAGTTGGGGGCACCAACAGCAGCCATACCAGTGGCTTCCATACCGTGACAACCAACACAACCGGCAGACTCGAAGGTCTCCTTACCCTTGGCTGCGCGGACAGAGTCATTCGGAAGACCAGACAGCGAACGGACGAAGTTGGCCAGATCCTTGATGCTATCAGCACCCAACTGCTCATGCGGAGGCATCACGCCCATACGACCATTGGAAATGGTTTCCTTGATCTGTTCCGGTTCGCCACCATATTGCCAATCGGAGTCAGTCAGATTCGGGAAGCCCTTGGCACCGCGCGCATCAGCACCGTGACACTGCATGCAGTAGGTGAGGTACAGACGCTTGCCCATTTCCATAGCTTGCTTGTCACCGGCCACAGCCTTGACATCCATGGCCATGAACTTGTCAAACAAAGGCTTGACCGTCGCATCCATCTTGTCAACTTCGGCCTTATGCTGACCACCGGACGTCCAACCCAGCATCCCCTTGTTGTTGCCCAAGCCCGGATACAGCGCGAGATAGACAAAGGCGAAGACCACAGTGATGATGAACATCCAACTCCACCACTTGGGCATCGGATTGTTGTACTCCTCCAATGTTTCATCCCAAACGTGCCCCATCGTCTTGCCAGGCGTAAAAGTCGCTTTGCCCTGCATGTAGAGAAGAATTGCGCAGGCGAGAATACTACCCACCACAATCACAATCACGTACATGTTCCAAAATTCGCTAACGAAATCGCTCATTTGCTTTCCTTTTTTTCAGCGGG
>Ga0209211_10000249_pt1 | contig 120830 bp, 131 predicted proteins | sample RifGroA2_FD_183992 | JGI IMG/M metagenome (GOLD analysis project Ga0209211, IMG submission 183992) | Groundwater microbial communities from Rifle, Colorado, USA - Groundwater A2 (SPAdes) (version 2) | ecosystem: Environmental > Aquatic > Deep subsurface > Groundwater | place: Rifle, Colorado...
ATTACTAGTATTATATTCAGCAGATGACATCACATCCCATCCAAGTTTTTGTGCTGTTCTTATTGCTTGATACTGATTAACACAAACTAATGCTCTTCCATTAATTTGTAATTCATGTGTTTGTAATATTAATCCATTTCCTCTATCATCTGTTGGTATGAATGCTTCATCATCCTTTAATACTAGTAATTCACTTTGCATAAAATAAACAATTACTAAAGATTTAAAAGCTTAATTATTCATTTTTAGTAAGTTTTATTAATATTTAGACTATTTTTATTGTATGGGGATTTTATCTAAGAAGAAAGAACAGGTTTTAGAGAAGGATATAGCTCCTACATCTATCCATGAGGAAAATCAGTTGCTTAAGAGTAGTCTAAGTTATCTTAAGACAGAACTTAGCAAATTCAAGGAGCTTCCTTTATTGGTTTGTGAAGCTCGTAAAGTTTTAGATAATAAAGTTATGATCAAAGTTCCTAATGGATCTCAGTTTTTAGTTAATATCTCAGGTAATATAAAAGTTGAAACTGGCGACACTGTATTAGTTGAACAAAGATCCCTTACAGTTGTTCAGAAGTTGGAAAAATCTAGGACTTTTGATATTGAAGACTTTGTTATTGTTGAAAAACCTAATATTAATTGGAGTGATGTTGGCGGCTTGGAAGAGCAGATTAATGAAATTAAAGAGGTTGTTGAATTGCCATTGCTTAAACCTGAGATTTTCAAGAATATTGGTATAGAACCTCCTAAAGGCATTTTATTATATGGTCCTCCTGGTACTGGTAAGACTTTATTAGCTAAAGCTGTTGCTACTAGTGCTAAGGCTACTTTTATTGAGATTGTTGCCTCTGAACTTGTCCAGAAATTCATTGGTGAAGGTGCTAAGTTAGTTAGGGAAATTTTCTCTCTTGCTAGGGAAAAAGCTCCTAGTATTATTTTCATTGATGAGATTGATGCTCTTGCAGCTGAACGTCTTGATGCTGGAGTTTCTGGTGAGCGTGAAGTCCAGAGGACATTTATGCAATTATTGACTGAGATTGATGGTTTTAAAAGTTTAGATAACGTTAAGATTATTGGTGCTACTAACAGATTTGATGTTCTTGATCCTGCTTTATTGCGTCCTGGAAGATTTGATAGATTAATAGAGATTCCTTTGCCAGATGAAAAAGCAAGGATGCAGATACTAAAGATTCACAGCAAGAGGATGAAACTTAATGATGTTGATTATGATGAGATAGTTTCTAAGATTGAAGGTTTCAATGGAGCTGAAGTAAGAGCTATATGTACTGAAGCAGGTTACTTTGCTATACGTGAGAATAGGAACTCTATAAACCATGATGATTTCTCTAAGGCTGTTGAGAAGCTTTCAGGAAAATCTGATGATGAAGAATATGCTGAGATTTATGGATAGATTTTTATAATAAAAACTCAATTTATCTTCATGAGAATATTCATTGCTGTAGATCTTGATGATTCTGTTAAGGATTATGTATATGAATTACAGAGAAAACTGAGATCCACTAATATTAAAATAAATTTTGTTGCTAAAAGGAATCTTCATCTTACATTAAAATTTCTTGGTGAGATTAAGGAACAGCAATTAGTTGAAATTAAAAAAATTCTCTCAGAAGTAAAAATGAAAAAGTTCACGTTAAATATTAATTCTATTGGTATTTTTCCTAATGAATATGATCCTAAGATCTTATGGATTGGTCTAGAACCAGAAGATAAGATTAAAGAACTTCAAAGACTTGTTGATGAATCACTTTTAGGTTATGGTAAGCAGGAATTGAAATTTAAATCTCATATTACTATTGGCAGGATTAAATCTATTAAGGATAAAAAAGAATTTTTAGGTTCTATTGATATAAATATTGAAAAACTAAAATCAAAAGTTGTTAACTTTAAACTTTACAGGAGCATTTTATCTAAAGACGGTCCTAGATATGAACTTTTAGAAACATATAATTTAAAATAACAATATTTATTAAGTTAAAATTAAGTATATTATTTTTAATGGAATATGCTATCTTTATGGAACTTCTTGTTCATGATGGTATCAAATCTTTTAATTCTCATGATGGTCTTTTCAGGTTTGAATCTAAAGTTAGTGTTGATGATCTTGTAAAGGAGGCTTTATGGTATGAGGTTGAAGGTTTTAATAGGAATGATATAAGAGATTTAGCTTTCAGTTTTTATAAAGATTATTTTATGCCTGCTATTGAAAGATATGTTAGGAAGAATAGATTCTCAAAGATTAAATATCAAGATGATATAGCTGAACTAAAAAGTTATATGCGTGGTTACATGAAAACTTGGATAGATGCTGCTTAATGTTCATATAATTCTTCAAATATTTTTTTTAATTCTTTTGCCTTTATTTTTCCTATCTTCTCTACTTCTTGTAATTCTTCTTCTGTTGCATTCACTATTCCTTTTATTGTCTTGAATTCTTTCAATAATGATCTTGCTATTGTTGGTCCTATTCCAGGCAGACTTTCTATTATGCATATCTGTTTTTCTTTTAATGTTAATGGTGTTCTTTTAGGTAACAAACTTAATGGTGATCTTGGTTTCTCTAATCTTCTTGCTATTAATGCAATATATTTTACTGTATCTCTATAACTTTGTGTATGTATTATTGGTATCTGGAAATCTACGGCTATTGTTGAAATTATTCCTCTTATTGAATTTGGATGGAAATCTCTTAATGCATAGATATTATCATCTCCTTCTATTATTATTAGTGGCACATCAAAGTTTTGTTTTAGTAATATTGCTTGATTCAATAATCTTTTATCAATTATAGAATTCAATAGATCCTGCATTGTCTTTCTCTCTATTCCTACACTCTGTTCTCTTCCATCTAATGTTTTTGTCTGTATTATGAAATCAGCTATATCTAATTGTTTTGTTTCTACTTCTATCTCTTCTTTTAATAGTTCTTTGACTAATTCTTTGTTCTCTCTTGTATCTATTATTACTTTAGCCATGCTAAAAACCTCTGGTTTTGGTATTAAAAATTTTATTTTTCATTTTTATTTGAAGTCATTTAACGAATTTTGTTTTACTGATATTCCTTTATCTTTCATTTTATATAAGATATTCTTCATTTTTGTCTCATCTTTTTTGCTTTTCCAGTAATATGCGGCATCTATTGTTCCCTTTGTTACCAAAAATATTACTTTTCCCTCTTTCATTCTTCCTACTCTTCCTGCTCTCTGTATTTTTCTTATTGATGATGGTGTATTATCATAGAATATTGCTATATCAGCCTCTTTGATGCTCAATCCCTCTTCTCCTATTGATGTTGTGATCAAACAATTATATACCCCATCATTGAATTGTTTTATTGATTCTATCTGTTCCTTTTGTGTTAATCCTAAATTTTGTCCTACTAGTTTTATTGCTCTTATTCCTGAATTATTTAATAGATTATAGATATTATCTACTGTATTTCTATATGTTGCAAATATTATTATTCTGAAGTTTTTATTTGTTTCTAGATTATTCTTGATGATTTCCAGTAATTTATTGAATTTAGGATGTTCTATGTCTTGTTCTTTTAATTTATCTAATTCTTTTCTGGCTTCTATTATTTTTGGATTTGCTAATATTGTCTTTGATGCTTTACTGGTTTCAGTTTCTAGTTTTTTTAAGAAATAATTTAATGATTTTACTCCCTGTGTTTCTAATGTCTCTAGCATGTAACTTAATTTTAATAATTGTGCTACTAATGACATTCCATAGAATGCTGATTGATTGTTTCTTTGTATCTCTCCTTGCAATCTTCTTTGTAATAAAATTAGATCTGTTTTATTAACAACACTTAATGGTTTATAAATTCCAAAACTTTTTACATTTTCTAATCTCTCTTTGTAATAATCCTTTATCATTGTATGTATTCTTTTTAGTTGTTCTGGAAATTCTATTTCTACATATTCTGCATCTTTTTTTTGTACATGTTCTTTTACATCCTCATCACTTTCAGAACGTATTTCAACAGCTGTTATTCCTAGATTTTCGCATATCTCATCTATCTTTGCTTTTGTGTTTCCTGGTGATGCTGTTAATGCTAATATTCTTGATGTTCCTTTTTCTGATAAATTCTTACTTACAATTGTATTTGCAAATTTCTGTCTTGACCTATGTGCTTCATCTATTACCAACAATCCGATTTTATCTAGATCTATTCTGTTATTTTCTATATCTTTTTGAACAGTTTGAGGTGTTGCGATTATTATTTGTGAATCTTCATATTTTACATCTCTTTTGCTTGCATGTGTTTCTCCTGTTAATAATATTATTTTTTCTTTATCTATATCTAGACATTCCTGGAATTCTTTTGTTATCTGGTCTGCTAATGGTCTTGTAGGAGTTAATACTATTACTTTTGCTTCAGGTCTTTTATCTAAAACTTCAGCAGCTAACATTATTGCAATCTTTGTTTTCCCCAATCCAGTTGGTATGCAAACAAGTGTATTATTTGCTTTGCAAGTATTTAAAATATTTAATTGGTAAGTCCTAGGAGTAAAATTTCTTATTTGCATTTAATAGATTAAGTTAATAGAATATTTAAATATTGGTAATAGTTTTATATTCCCCACATCTCTTTGAATGATTTTGGTCTTTCAATTCCTATTTGTGCTAAATAGATCATTAATTTGCCATAATGTAATTGTTCATGTTGCATTAACCATGATAATATAGAAATTTTATTCGTTTTATTGCCAAAGAATTTCACACCCTTTATTTCATTATTATTTATTACTTTTAAGATATTTTTATTTGTAGATTCTAATTTTTTAATAAGATCATTTTTTGTTAATTTCTCAACTTGAGACATAGGTTGTTGTTCTGTTTCTCCATTTAGTTCTCCTTTATTTAATCCTTTCATATACATCTCTCTTGTAGTTAATATGCAAGAAAATTCCCATGCAAATGTTGTAAATCTTTTTCCAAATGGTTTTTTATTATAAAAATTATCAGGTATTGATTTTAATATATCAACTGTAACTTTATTGCACTGTTTCCAATTATTTAAAAAATCTTTTTCAAGTTGTTTAGTTTCCATTTTTTTAATTTAAGTTCTCTATTTTATTAAGTATATCATCTAATTTATTCTTTATCTTTATATAAAATATTCTTGATGATATTGAAATTATTATAAAACCAATTATTCCTAGTAAATAATATTTCTGTATTATCATTGTCACTAAAAATGTAATTAATGTTATAGTGCCTAAAGTATATAGTATTATAGCTTTTTGTGATTCAAATTTATATTCCATATCTAGTCTATTCTTTTTAAGCAGAATTTTTTCCATTTATATCACCTTTTTTAATATTCCAAGACTTAAAGAAACAGATAATGCAGACAATATTAACCACCCTAGATTATCTAATATCCTGCTTGTATTATTCAATACTAAAAACAAGCCTACAACACCTAACAAGCCTAAAAATATTCCCAATGATGTTAATAATACATCCAAAGTATCATTTTTTATCATTATCATTTAGATTCCTCCATGAATTTAAGTTTTTCCTTATCTAATTTTATCCTGCAATACCTGTCTTTCCAGTATACAACATGCGAGCTTTGTTTCTCATAAAGAGCTAATGCTATTCTCAATTTATTCCTATTATGTAATCTCTCTTCCTGTATTATATTCTCAGAAATCTTCAAACACTCTTTTATTAGTTTAATATTATATTCTAAAGCCTCTTTCTCTATTTCTCTTTCCTCATCATCTGTTAATTTTACCTCTTTAGTTATTCTTGGTAAATGTATTAATTTGTAATAGACCATAAATAAAATAAGAAATTAAAATTAAAAAAGATTTAGGAAAATTTCCCGAAAATCTTACAATAATTCTGAAATATTTTCGATATGTTCAGCGATTTTGTTTCCGTTATCAGTTAAAGATATTGTCTTTATTCTTCCGTGCTTCTCAAATGTCACAAGTTTTGCTTTTTCCATTTCTTGTAATATTTTTACAGCATGAGAATAAGTGCAATCAACTTCTTTAGCTAATACGGATCCATATCTGTTTTTCTGGCTTTTTCTCAAAGCTACTAAGATCATAGCAGGCTTTCTTCTGAAAAAAACCTCAAACATTTCTGTATTATCATTCTTTTTATTTGCTGGCAACAAGTATAACAACCCCCTTGAAGTTATACACCCTTTTTTTTAACTTTATCACAACTCTTTTTTCCCTATGTTGTTGAAAATGAATTGCTTGTATTTAAACCTTTCTTTGAAAAGTATATTTTAAAAGCAATATGTTTATTACTACTGTTAAATTATAAAAACACTAAATTAATTCATAACCTTTAAATAACAAATAATAACTTTTAACATATGCTTGATATTAGATTATTTAGAGAATCACCAGAAATAATTAAAGCAAGTCAGAAAAAGAGAGGATTATCAACAGAGAGTATAGATAAAATAATAGAATTAGACAGAAAATGGCGTAATCTAAAAGAAGAAGTTGATAAATTAAGAAGCAGAAGAAATACAATATCATTAGAAATAAACACTGCAAAAAAACAGAATAAAGATATTAATCATTTATTAAAAGAAGCAAAAGAGATTCCTCAGTTATTGCAGGAAAAAGAAAAATTAATGGACTCTCTAAATCAAGAGAGAGATAATATTTTAAAAGAAATACCTAACTTGGTTGATAAAAGTGTTCCTGTTGGTGACGCTTCAAAAAATAAAGTTATCGAAGAATGGGGCGAAATCCCAAAATTAAAATTTACACCTAAGGATCATGCAGAGATTCTAGAATCTTTAGATTTATTAGACACTCAAACAGCATCAAATGTTGCAGGTTCAAGATTTTATTATTTAAAAGGAGATTTAGTAAGATTAAATTATGCAATGATATGCCTGGCTCTTGATTTTCTAAAGAAGAAAAAATTTACTTTAATGCAGCCTCCTTTCATGTTAAGAAAGAATGTTCTCGAAGGTGCAATTCCTTTAGGTGCATTTGAAGAGATGATTTACAAGATCGAAGGAGAAGACCTTTACTTGATTGGAACAGCAGAACATGCAATTAATGGTTATTATTATAATAAAGAAATAAAACAAACAGAACTTCCTTTAAGGTTTGCAGGTATATCGACATGTTTTAGGAAAGAACTTGGTGCTCATGGAAAAGATACTAAGGGAATATTTAGAGTCCATCAATTTGAAAAAGTTGAACAGTTTGTTTTCTGTAAACCTGAAGATGCTTGGAAAGAATTTGAACTGATATTAGATAACTCAAGACAATTATTGAAAGCTCTTGAAATTCCTTTTAGGTTTATTGTATTATCATCAGGTGATATGGGAAAGGTTCCAGTAAAGACTATAGATTTTGAATGTTTCTTCCCATCTCAAAATGCATATCGTGAATTAGGTTCTTGTTCAAACTGTACAGATTATCAGGCAAGAAGAAGTAATATTAAGTATCAGGATGGAAATGAAATGAAGTTTGTTTATACACTAAATAATACAGCAATTTCTACAGCTAGGATGATGGATTGTTTTGTTGATAATCATCAACAGGCAGATGGTTCAATTAAGATTCCAAAAGCATTATGGAAATATACAGGTTTTAAGCAAATAAAATTTTTAAAAACTAAGAAGAAAAAGTAATAACCGAAAGTAATATAAAAGTATAAATAAAAATAATACTATGGAAAAAAAACCTTTAAGTAAAGATCAGGATTTCGAGACAGAAGATAAGAAGGCAGACATTTACGATGAAGAAGGTCGTGATGAATTAGAGCAGAATGATGAAATTACAGAATCAGAAGAAGGTTTCGTTGAAGGTTTTGAAGAGGGAGAACATGAAGCTATTTGTGGTGAATGTGGTGTTGTTTTAGTTGATAAAGATATTATTGAAGAAGACTTTGATGGTAAACATTACTTATTCTGCAGCCAAGAATGCGCATCTGCTTTCGAGACAGGAAAGAAAAGAAAACAAGGACGTTTAAATAAAACTTTTAAAGGTTAATCACTATTAGGCCTATAATCATTAATATCTATTTTATATTTTTTTAATTTATAATGAAGAACAGATCTAGGCAGGCCTAAGGTTTTAGCAGTTTCGCTGATATTGCCAGAAAATATTTTTAAATTCTCAATTATAAGGCCCTTTTCCAAATCACTTCTGCCATTTAAAGAATTATCAGCGTTAAAATTTTCTTCATTTAAAAATTCAAAATGTCTAGTATATAATATATTATCCTTATCTTCTTCATCAACACCATATAATGCGCAGGCTCTTATTATAGAATTTTCTAATTGTCTTATATTTCCAGGCCAATGGTAATTACTCAATGTGTTAATAGCATCCCCATAAAGATAAAATTCTTTTCCACTTTTTTCAGATTCTTTTCCACAGAAGTACTTAGATAATAATTCAATATCACTACCTCTATCTCTTAATGACGGAACTTGTATAGGAACCTGAACAATTCTATAATAGAAATCCTCTCTTAATAATCCCTCTAGTTTTCTGCTTGAAGCAGTGACAAGTCTAAAGTTTGTATCTCTTGGTTTTGAAGCAACTCCTCCAATTCTTACAATTTTCCTTTCCTGTAAAGCTCTTAATAGTGCAACTTGCACTCTAGGAGGCATCTCAGTAATCTCATCTAAGAATAAAGTTCCATTATGAGCCTGTTCTAATAATCCAGGATAAGCGTCTACACCTGTAGCTCTCCCTTTTTCAGCTCCAAACAGTTCAGCTTCAAGTAGACTTTCAGTAAAAACACCACAATTAGAAGCAATAAATAGATTCTCTTTTCTAAAACTATAATCATGTAAAGCTCTTGCTGTAAACTCTTTTCCTGTCCCGCTCTCCCCTTGTATATTCACACTTGCATCAGAAGAAGCTAGATGTTCGATAATTTTACATAAGTGTTTTATGGAAGGATGTTCTCCAACAAATCCAAATTCATTAGGTTGTATTTCAATAAGATATGGATGTGTCATTTAAAAAAGCATCAGAATAAAACTTATAAACGTATTGCCATTATATATTATATGGAAAAGAAACTTAAGATATTAGCAGCTAGTGATCTTCACGGAGATAGTTCTCAATTCAAGAGATTAGCAGATAAAGCTGAAAAAGAGAATGTAGATTTAGTAATATTATGCGGAGATCTGACAAGTCCTGTTCAATCTAAAAACTTGATTCAACCTTTCAAAGATAAAAATAAAAGAGTTCTCTTAGTTCATGGCAATCATGATGGTATTCTTACTGGTGAATTCCTTTCTGAATTTTATAAGATCAAGAATCTTCATTCATCAACAGCTAATTATTATAATGTAGGTATTTTTGGTTGTGGTGGTGCTAATGTTGGTATAGATGCTATGTCTGAGAATGAAATTTTTGATACATTAAGGAATAATTTCAAAGAAGTTAAAGACTTTAAGAAAAAGATTATGGTGACTCATGTTCATCCTGATAATACTATTGTTGAAAAGATTGTTCCAGGCATTGGTTCTTCTGGTGTTAAATATTTCATTGATAAATATCAGCCTGATTTATTATTATGCGGTCATGTTCATGAAGCTGAGGGTGTAGAGGATTTAGTAGGCAGGACTAGAGTTATGAATGTTGGTAGAAACGGCAAAATTATTGAGATCTAATGGAAGAATATAAATTAAAGAAATTTGATATACAAACTAAGGATAACACTATTATTCATGGAGTGATTTATACTGAAAAACCCTCTTTTAATTATTTAGAGAATTTAAAGAATAAAAATAAAGTTGAAGAGATTAAGAAATTAAAAATTTTAAGGAATAAAATATGTCTAGACTTAAGGATTAACAAGATAGATATGTTTATTGATGAATTAAAATATAGATTATTGACTTCTCGTGGTATTGTATCTCGTTATTATGTTTACTTTAAAGAATTGAATTTATTTCCTGCAATTGCTGAAGAATCTAAAGATAATTTAGAGATTGAGATTGAATTTCTTTAGGTTAGCATAATTTTATATATCTTTATCTTAATATGGTTTTTATCATGGCAGGAAAATATGAGCTTATTATCAGCGAAAAACCAAATGCTTCTAAAAAGATAGCTGAAGCTCTAGCTGATAAAAAAGTCACTAAGAAATCTGTTGGTAAAGTTTCTTATTATGAATTAACTCACAAAGGTAAGAGTATTGTTGTTGCTTGTGCTGTTGGTCATTTGTTTAATCTTGCTGAGAAAGATAAGAAAGCCTGGACTTATCCTATTTTTAATTTTGAATGGAAACCAAGTCACTTAGTTAGTAAAGAATCTAAATTCACTAAAGATTACGCTGATGTTATAAAAAAGTTATCAAAAGACGCAGAATCATTTATTGTTGCTACTGATGTTGATGTTGAAGGTGATGTTATTGGGTGGAATATTATTCGTTTTATCTGTAATAAGAATGATGCTAAACGTATGAAGTTCTCAACACTTACTAAAGATGAATTAATAGAAAGTTATGAAAATGCCTCTGAGCATCTTAATTTCCCTCAGATTGAATCAGGTGAAACTCGTCATTCTTTAGATTGGATGTGGGGGCTTAATTTATCTCGTGCACTAACTCTTAGTGTTAAAAATTCTGTTGGGATGTTTAAAATACTTAGTACAGGAAGAGTTCAGGGTCCTGCTTTGAAAGTTTTATATGATCGTGAAAAAGAAATTAAAGCTTTTAAGCCAACTCCTTATTGGGAAATTGAACTTCTTGGTTCTACTCCTAAGAATGAAAAAATAGATGCCTGGCATAAGGAAGATAAATTTTGGGATAAGAAAAAAGCAGATTCTGTAGTAGTTAAATGTAAAAATAAAAAAGCTATTGTTTCAAGTATTGAGATTAAAGAATTTAAACAAAGACCACCTTTTCCTTTTGATTTGACTTCATTGCAGATTGAAGCCTACTCTGTTCTTGGGCTTAGTCCTCACAGGACTTTAGAGATTGCTCAGGATCTTTATACTAACAGCCTTATTTCATATCCAAGAACTTCCTCTCAAAAACTTCCTCCATCTATTAATTATAAAAAGATTCTTTCATCTTTAAGTAAAGTTTTTCAGGATGAATGTAAAATTTTAATGAATAAAAAAGATTTGAGGCCTAATGAAGGTAAAAAAGAGGATGCTGCTCACCCAGCTATCTATCCTACTGGTGAACTTCCTGATAAATTAGATGAAAGATCTCATTCTTTATATGAATTGATTGTTAGAAGATTCTTTGCTACTTTCGGTGATGAAGCTGTTAGAGAAACTATGAAAATTGAATTAGATGTTAATAAAGAAATTTTTATTTCTAGTGGTACTAGGACTAAAGAAAAAGGTTGGCATATTCTTTATGGAAGATTTGTAAAATTAGAAGAAGAAGAATTCCCTGAATTAAGTAAAGGTGATGAGATTAAGGTTAAGGATTTAATTTTGCATGATAAAGAGACTAAAGCCCCTCCAAGATATAATGAAGCATCTTTAATCAAAGACTTAGAACAAAAAAATCTTGGTACTAAAGCAACTCGTTCAGCAATTATTCAAAATCTTTATGATAGGAATTATATTAAAGAGAAATCTATAAAAGTGACAGATATTGGTATGAAGACTACTGAAACTTTGGAAAGATATTGTCCTGATATTCTTGATGAAAATCTTACTAGGAAATTTGAAGATGATATGCAGCTTATTGAGAATGCTGAAAAAAAAGGTCATGAAGTTATTGAAGATGCTAAGACATTCCTTACAGGTTCTTTAAAGAATTTCAAAAAACACGAGAAAGATATTGGTGAAGGTCTTGGTAAAGCAGCTATTGAGACTCGTGATAAGGAAGCTTTTATTGGTAAATGTATGAAATGTAAGGAAGGTGATCTTCAGATTCGTCGTGGTAAGTTTGGTATGTTTGCTGCTTGTTCTAAATATCCTGATTGTAAGACTACTTTCACTCTTCCAAAATTCGCTCTGGTTAAACCTGCAAATAAAGCCTGTAGTATATGCAATTATCCTATGATTCTTGTTATTAAAGCTAAAAGAAGACCTCAGGAACTTTGTATTAATCCTGATTGTGAATCTAAGAAAGCAGATGAAAAAAAGTTAGAAGAATATGTTAAAGATAAGAAATGCCCTAATTGTGGTTCTCAGTTGATAATAAAAAAAAGTGGTTATGGTAGTTTCGGAGCCTGTCCAGGTTATCCTAAATGTAAATATATCTTACCAGTAGCTAAAGATGATGAAGGGAAATAATATTGATGAAAGCCTTATCAGCAAGGCTCGTAATTCTGATATTGTAAATAATGGATTACTATCTGTTCCTCAATTTGTTTATTGTTTAGCCTGGAATCTTCATGTTGGTGATTTTGATAAAGTTGTTGCTGGTGCTATTGGTCCTGGATTAGTTGATATTCTATTGACATTGAATCCGTATGAAATTTATGGTATTGACATTAACTCCCCAAACAAAGAGAGATTAGATGAAGCTTTAGCAAAATGGGATGTTATCGATTCTGATCCTGATTGTCTTCCTCATGAAGATCTTATTATTAAAAACCATATGAGTCCTGAGAGTTATTCAAATATCTTAAATGAAACTCTTAGGAGGGATTTTTCTCATAGGAGAGAATGTGGTTATTGGCGTATTGATAACATTCATAGATGGTCTATTGAACGGTGTATTGCTTTTGAATTGAAAAAAATTGGAGTCAATCCTAATACATTAAGAACTTCAGACAACGATTATGTTACAATAGAATTTGATTGGGCTTTCCCAGATGAAGAGATGAAAAGAAGAAAAGTTTATTTTGTTCCCTCAAAGATTCATGATATCACAGACAATAAAATGTTTACAGATATCTCTTGCTATTATGAAAAATCTTCTATGGATTGTACTACTCCATTTGATTCAAGGAGATTATTGGCTGGACTTAGTGATATAATTAATCCTAATGGTATAATATTGATTGGCAGAACAGAGAATCCAGATGAAGATGCAGAAGTTGAAGCTATGAACTCTAAAGTTTTAGAAAAAAGTTTCAAGAGGATTGATTTTGATTATTCTTATACTATTTATATGGAAAGGACTTTTAGAAAGCCTCGTTATGGCTGGGAATTGTATGGTTTTAAAAAGAATTGATTTTTAATATAACTACTCTATTATCCCAAAAATATCTACTTCCTAATGTTTTACGTACTTCAGGATAATTCTCTTTTTTAACTTCTGTTAAATTATGTAAATTAAACCTCAAGGTTGCTGTTTTACCTTTTTTGCTATCAGTTTCTAGATAAAAATATTCTATAATTGGATAATAATTATTTATTATAGTTTCAAGTAAGATATCAAATCCTGTTTTTTTAAATAATATATAAAGTTCTTTAGATTTACTACTTAAAGATCCAGCAAATGCTAAGTATACAGACTCTTCAACATTTTTATTTGCATCAGCATTAATGTAAGAGGATATTGTTAAAAGTTTTTCATTTCTTCCATTCATGTTAACTTTCTTGAATGTCATATAAGATATTATTTTAGAATCAGAGATTAATACCCATGTAAAATAATCCTTATGTTTCTGTAGGAATTCTAGAGCAGTCATATCATTATAATTAGTCTTAGTTTCTGATAAGATAAATTGGAATTGACTGATCCAATATGGATTTAATATTTTATTTATATTATAAACACCAATATCTGGACTTAATTCTCTTATTTTGAATTTTTCCTTTAAAGTTATTGAAGAGGAAATTTCATTTAAAATATTCATTATTTTAGATAATATAGTCTTGTTTCCAATACTATTTAAAAGTTCTAATGATGAGGTGATTTCTGCTGATTTTTCAGGATTTATCTTTTCTAGTTCAGGCAATATTTCATAGATATAAGCGACTAATTTTTTTAAGCTGTTCTTGTTTGGTAATTTTCCTATAGAATTATATATTAAATTAATATTTTGTATTCTTTGTACAATAGACATATGAATAAAATATCCTTCTTATTTATATAATTTTATACCATCACCCACTATCTCAAAACTTGTAGTTTTATTAGTAGTCTCTATTATCATCTTTCTTGGATTCTTCTCTAATCTTATTATTTTATCACTATATTTTTTTATTGTCTCTCTTGCTAATAAGTTTGAACTGTTTTCCATGTTTGAGTATACCTGGCTTGTTATTATTATTGGTATGGTCTTTGATATCTCTTTTAATATGCTTAACTGTTTTCCTAGCATTGCTCTTGCTATTTCTGGTTCTCTGCTGTATAATCTCCTGTAATGATGTGTTATTGAATCTACTATTATTAATGATATATTTTTTATTCCCTCTAATGTTTTTATCTGTGTATGCTGTAGATTAAAATTCTTTATTTTTAATACTAATATATTTTTTATACACTCTTTATTTCTGTTATTTAATATCTGTTCAAATCTGTCTGCTGAAAAGTTTATTTCTGTATCTAAGTATAATACTTTTTTATTGTTTAATGCTTGTTCTATTGCAGCTAACATACATAATGTTGTTTTTCCGCTCCCTCCCTCTCCATATAATGTTGTTAATCCTTTATAATTTTCTAAGAAGTTATCTAATTCTTCAGTTCCTGTTTTTATCATATTATTAATATTATTGCATTCTTTTTATTGTTTGTTATTATAGGTGATTACAAAAAAATTAAGTTATGTAAAATGATAAAATAGATTTACAAGAGTTAATAGTACAAAATAGTATACAACATCGAATATATACAGTTATGCTCAATCACGAACCATTAATCAATAATTTTTTAAATTTATACCATTATCCAATATCTATGGAAAAAGCATGTATCTATAGTGTAGAATCTTTGTCTGGTGGTGAAGTAGGGATTGAAAGGTATCTTTCTCAATGTGGATATATTATAAAGGATGGTATTATTTATGATAAAGAAATGGTTATTAGAGGAAAAATTATTGATGGTGTTTATTTATCTAATAATCTCACATTAGAACTTCATATTTTTGATAATCCAAATCTAGAAAAATTAATTGATGATTATCGAGTTCATAACTCTCATTCGGAAGCTCAGTAGTCTCAACAAGTTGAGGGTGCATAACATTTATTACACTCAATTTTTTCTGATGAAAAAACTTTTTGTTTTATTTTTGATAATTTTTCTTTAGAAACAAAATTTAGCCCCACAAAAAATTATGACAAATCGAATTGTTGTGTTAACAAGTAAACTCTCATTAAAGATTCTTTTCTTAAATCAAGATTATGGGATAATGCAATTTCAACGGATTTTACTCTCTTCACTTTTGAAGAATCATAAACAAGAATTGCAGGAATAATATCTTTCTGTTTATCTTCAGGCATGCTTTGAACTAATCTACCCAAATTTCTAAAGGCATTCCTGACAAACATTATCTCAAAAGAACGAGGATTTCCATGATAAATAGCAACACGAGTTAAAATCCCATAACCATTAAAATCATCAGGACGATCGGTTGGTTTTCCTTGTTCATCCAAAATTAGTTCTGTACCATTTTTTAAGATATTCTCAATACAACTTATTACTACATCATTTCCTGCTTCCGAAAAACCAGGAAGAACAATTTCATTTTTCTTGGAAGTAGCAATTCCCCTAAGATATACAGGAAATTGATTAACATAAAAAGAATTTATATCCATTAAAGTACAATTACAACAACAGATTTCTTTGATTTTGTCTTCCATAAGTAGTCAAAAATAATGATTATTTATAAGTGTTACTAAAGGATTAAGAGAAAACTTTGTGGGTGCTTATAATAAAATTTATATAAATCATTCAATCAGTATAAAAAATGACAAAAGATTCACAAACGGACAAATTAAAGAAAGTAAAAAAAATGTATTCCTTTTGGGGTAGATTTCCCTCTCTTTATAGTGCCCAAGATATAATCACATTTTTGGGAAGAGCAAAAACCATAAGAAGCCTAGCAGTTAAAAAGATGGGTTTAAAAAGAGGTGACAAGACATTAGAAGTTGCCTGTGGTTCTGGTAGAAATTTTCCCTACTTGGTTGATGCCATAGGCAAAGACGGTTTCATTCTCGGTTTTGATTATAGCCAGGAGATGCTTGATGCCTCGAAACAATTATCCAAACAAAATGAATGGAGTAATATAAAATTAATTCAGGGGGACGCAACACAACTTAAAATAACCGAAAAGAATTTTGATGGTGTTGTAAGTATTCTTGGAATTAGCGCAATTCCTGATTGGGAAAAAGCACTTGAAAGATGTCATGATGTTCTTCGCTTTGAAGGAAAATTGGTTGTTTGCGATGCTCGTCTTTTTACCGGATTTCTAAAATTCCTTAATCCTCTAATTAAAGTTATTTATTCAAAATTTGCTGCATGGGATCCTTCTAAAAATATCCCGGAAAAAATGAAAGAAATTTTTGGAAATGTTGAACTAGAAAACCTTAATTTTGGTACATTTTTTATTGCTGTATCTGTTAAAAAAGAGAGATAAATGTGGGAATTGTAATTAAAAAAATATTTTAAATAAGAATCTATTTCCTTTTCTTCTCGATGATCTTCTTTATTTCTCTTTTGAATTTTTGTGCTCGTTCGAGTGATGTTTTGGCTTTTGATTTGACGAGTATTTCTCCCATTTCGTATGTGAATGTGCTTCGTTTGTTTTTTTCATAAAAGTATTCTTCGATTAGTTCGTCTGCTTTTTGTTTTCCTAAGAGTTCACTTGCGTCTTCTTTTGCGTCAGCGAAATCGTTAAGCAATTCTTTCTGTAGTTTGCCTGTTAGATAGAAATGTGAAACTATTATATCAAAAGTTACTGCATGGATTGACAAATCAGATTTTATCTTGATTCCTTCATTCTCAAGCAAAGCTCTTGCCATATAAAACATAGAATAATAACTTGCATTTACTGTCCAAAGCAGACCGTTGAAGCTTGTGAAACCAAGGAATTTTTGCTTTTCGGGGTCAGTTGATATTTCAAATAATACTTTTGCCGAGTCAATTGAATCTTCAGCGTTTTTTAAGAAAAATGATGTATGTTCAGACTTACATTTTGTCATGATGATTCCATCAGCAACATATTGTTTTACCCTTTTTTCTGCTTCTTTTAACTTCTTTTCTTCAAGCATTTTAAGTTCTCCCTCTTTGTATTAACCGGTAAAATAATTCTCCACCATATAAAACTATATGTTTATTAAGTATCTCATTCATGATATTTAATTCATCTCGTTTTGCAAACATTTCATAAACACTCTCAAAACTAACGACTCTTTCTTCAAAAGGCAAATCATAATTTGATGTTAGGTTATGAAGGAATTTTTCGTGGAACTCAACTTTGTTTGAGTTATCCACTATTAATAAAATATCAATATCTCTTGGTTTGTCTGATTCAACAATAGAACCAAATAATAATAAGACGAAATTGTCTTCTTTAATCTTATTAATAATATCTTGTGTAAAGAGTTTTAGGTCTTTATACTTTCCTTTGCTTAAAAGTTCATCTCTTCTAAGAGATTCAACAAAAGCTAAAGTTTCATGATAATTTTTATAAATTAAACTAAGATTTTTGTGTTTGTCCATCTGAACAAGGCTATATTCTACTAAAGGTTGAATTGCTCTATGAGCTAATGACACATTCATATTTAATATTCTTGCAACTTCCCTTAAGGTGTATGATTCAGTAATATGTCCCGCAAATAATTGTAATATTTTGATTGTTGATTTGTTTAAGTACATCTGTTTACCTTTTAATAAACAAGTGTTTACTTATTAGTATATAAATGTTTGTTTTTTAATACTCGTTTAGCATCCATTAATTTCAATGATTTTCTACATTAAGAAAATTTTTATTATTCAGTCTCCTATAAGAAAAGCCATTGCTAATTTTACTTTCACATTTAGCCATAAACTATTAACTAAATATTTTATTCCTCCAGATTTCAGGCTTTGCTTGAATATTTCATTTGGTGTTTTTGATAACAAGATATCAATGACTGTTCTCTCATCCACAAAAATATCAATATCAGAATCTTCAAGAGTTCCATAATCTAATACTTTTATTTTCTCATCCTCAAAAACAAGTTTTATCTTATCTATATTATTGTTTAATCTCTTGAACTGTAAATTTGCAGTAAAATTTCCTATTAATGATTTCGCATGTCCAACCATTAAATCTAGATTAGTGTTCATCACATCTTTTCCATGTTCTACTAGCCATTTCTTATTTATCTCATATCTTATCATTCCATTTTTTAATGCAGCTCTTAACTGTTCGTTTGGTTCTTTTGAGAATAGAAATGTTTTAGCTATGTTCTCTGTCATTGTTATCATGATATTAGGATTTTTTATTTGCCCACGATCAACATAGAATGTATGGTTTTTATCATGATATTCAAATTTTAATTTATCATTACTTCCATTGTTTCTTTTGATATTTATATTAGAATTAAAATCTCCTATCATAGGGCTAAAATTAAATATTTTTTGGCATACAGAAATTAATAATGAAACTGTATCACCTGGATCTCTTAAATATCTGTTAATATAAGATGTATCCTTTATAGATATATTATCTTTTATTAGTTCTATTAGTGGATTAAGTTTAGATTTTATATTAGATATTTTATCTCCAATCTCAAAAGTTTCCCATGAATCTATTAAGTGTTTATTATACAATAATTCTCTTGTTTCATCAATTTGTTTTTCAACATCATATGACTTTTGAATCATGTTGACTGCTTCTTCATATTTTCTTTTATCAATCAATTTTTTAGTTTCTGCGATTATTTTTTCTAGTTGTTCTGAAAGTTTTCTTATTTTTTCTAATCCAGTTATTCTATCTTTAGTTTTAGCATTAATTTGTTCAACTGGCAGTGGTGTAGCTTTTTGTTCCTCTTTTTGTTCTATTTGCACTGGAGCTGGAGTTCTCATTATTCTTGTAGTTATCTCTCTTAATCCAAATACTGAAGCTGCAACAACTAATAATAAAGCAGCTATTTTTTTCCCTCTGTCTTGCCCTGCTATTTTTGCCACAATATACTTTTATAAATTATAATAATAAATCTTTCGTTCTAATAATATGCAATTTAACTCTAATATCTATAATAGATTATAACATTCTTTTATAAAAGTCTTAGTGGAAAGGTTTATAAAAATTAATATCTATTGGTAATATTATGGACAAGCAGGAACTTAAACTTAAGGTCATGGAAGCTCTTCAGGAAGAAGCCTACAAAGGTGTTGTTAGGATAGATTCCCAGACTATGAGGGATATTAATGTCCGTCCAGGTGATATTGTTGAAGTTGAAGGTTCTCGTAAGACTGTTGGTGTTGTTGATAGAGCTTATCCTACTGATGTTGGTCAGGCTGTAATTCGTATGGACGGTATTATGAGAAGGAATGCTAAAACCAGTTTAGGTGAATTCGTTAAAGTCCGTAGAGCTGAAGTTAAGGAAGCTAAGTCTGTTACTATTGCTCCTGCTCAGAAAGGTGTTACTATTCAGGCAGATCCTATTTATTTCAAACGTGGTTTAATTGGTAGAGCTTTATTGAAAGGAGATCAAGTAGCTTTAGGTGGTGGTAAACGTAGACGTAGAGCTATGGAAGGTGGTCCTTTTGAAGATATTTTTGATATTTTCGAGCCTGATTTTGGTATTTTTGGTTTTACTGGTTTGAAATTTATTGTTGTTAATACAGATCCTAAGACAGCTGTCCTTGTTACTGAGAATACTGAAGTCACTTTGAATCCTAAAGCTGTTGAAGTCTTGGAAGAGAAAGTTGTTGAAGTCACTTACGAAGATATTGGTGGTTTATCTGAAGAAGTTAGAAAAATTAGAGAGATGGTTGAACTTCCTCTGAAACATCCTGAACTTTTCCAGAGACTTGGTATTGATCCTCCTAAGGGAGTTCTCTTGCATGGTCCTCCTGGTACTGGTAAGACTTTATTAGCTAAAGCTGTTGCTAATGAAACTAATGCTCACTTTATTCATTTAGATGGTCCTTCTGTTATGTCAAAATATGTTGGTGAAGCAGAAAAAAGGATTCGTGATATTTTCGAAGAAGCAGAAAAGAATGCTCCTAGTATTATTTTCATTGATGAGATTGATGCTATTGCAAGTAAGAGAGAAGAAAGTTATGGTGAAGTTGAACGTCGTGTTGTTGCTCAATTATTAGCTACTATGGATGGTCTTAAATCTCGTGGTAGGGTTGTAGTTATTGCTGCAACTAACAGACCTAATGCTTTGGATCCTGCTTTGAGACGTCCTGGTAGATTTGATCGTGAAGTAGAGATTGGTGTTCCTAAACAAGAAGGTAGATTGCAGGTTTTAAAAATTCATACTAGAAATATGCCATTGACTAAAGATGTTGACCTTAATGAATTAGCTCGTGTTACTCATGGTTTCGTTGGAGCAGATCTTGAAGTTCTTTGTAAAGAAGCTGCTATTGTTGTTTTAAGAAAACTTCTTCCTGAATTGAAATATAAGAAAGATGAGCCTATTCCTGCTGAATTTTTAGAAAAATTAATTATCTCAGCTTCTGATTTCAAGGAAGCTCTTAAATCTGTGAGACCTAGTGCTTTGAGGGAAGTTTTGATTGAGAGACCTACTACTAAATGGGATGATATTGGTGGTCTTGATAGTGTAAAACAGGATATAAAAGAAGCTGTTGAATGGCCTTTGAAGCAGCCTGATGTTTTCAAGAATCTTGGTGTTACAGCTCCTAAGGGGATTTTATTATATGGTCCTCCTGGTACTGGTAAGACTATGTTAGCTCGTGCTGTTGCTAATGAATCTGAAGCTAACTTTATTTTAGTTAATGGTCCAGAATTATTATCTAAATGGGTTGGTGATAGTGAAAAGGGTATGAGAAAGATATTTGAGAAAGCAAGACAAGCATCTCCAGCAATTATTTTCTTTGATGAAGTTGATGCTATTGCTCCTAAACGTGGTCGTTCTTCTGATTCTGGTGTTACTGAGAGAATGGTTAACCAGATGCTTACTGAGATTGATGGTCTTCAAGAATTGAATGATGTTATTGTTATTGCAGCAACTAACAGACCAGATATTTTAGATCCTGCTTTATTACGTCCTGGAAGATTTGATCGTTTAGTCTTAGTTCCTGTTCCTGATGAAAAAGCAAGATTGAATATTTTAAAGATTCATACTAAGAATATGCCATTGAATAAAGATGTTGAATTGGAGATATTGGCTGACAAGACTCAGAACTTTGTTGGTGCTGATGTTGAATCACTTTGCAGAGAAGCTGCTATTCTAGCTTTACGTAAGGATATTACAGCTAAACAGGTTTCTATGAAAAATTTCAATGAAGCTCTTAAGAAAGTCAAATCATCGATTACTCCTGAAGATATTAAGAAATATGAAGAGATTGAAGATGAATACCTTAGGACTGCTCGTGGTGCAGCAATTCGTGATAAAGAAATGATTAATTATATGGGTTAGATTTTTAATTAATTTTTTCAAATCCATTAAATCTTATTTCTTCATTTTTAAATACTTCTTTAACTAAATATTTTCCTTTTGTATATGTTTTATCTTTTTCTTTGAAATGTGTTGCTTCTAATATTATCACACTTGCTTTTGGTTTTGATAATTCTTGATTTCCTTTTGTCTCTAATAATGGCATCTCTCCATCTAACCAGTAATTTCTTTGATCTATTTTTAAGAATTCATATATTTTATTCTCTTCTAGATTTTCAGGAATGCATTCTTCTTTTTTCCTGTTTCCTTTTTTGTATTCTTCAATATTTCTTAATGCTAGATCAGGATTATATTCTACTTTTATTCCCATTGTTTAATCAACTTTCTTAGTCAACACTATTGGTGTATCTCTTATCAGTATTGTATGTTCTGCTTGTGTTGTCATTCCATCTGATTTTTCTGGTAATTGTGCATACCCATGTATTATTCCTGCTCTCTCTAGATTCGATAATGCTAAAGTAACTTTTGTAGGTGTAAATTTAGTTGTTAGATGTCTTTTTGCGAATGGTAATGTCACAAACTCTTTTTTTATATACTCTAATACCTCTCTTGTTGATGCATCTCTTACTGTTCCTTGTGCATGTAATCTGTAATTTGATGATGGTTTTCCCTCTCTTATCAATCCTACTCCATCTGTTGCAAATGGTTCTATAGCTACTACTATATCCTCTTCTAATTCTGTCTTATCTCCATTATTATAATTTGGTATTGTTAGATGGCTGTGTAATATGTATCTGTCGACTTTATGTCCTGATAAGTTTCTTATTGGCTTGAATCCATATCCTTTGATTATGCTTTCTACTGCCTCTCCTATCTCAAAGATTCTTGTTCCTGGTTTTGCTAATTTTATTGCAGCATTTAGTGCATCTCTGGATGCTTTTATTATATCAGTATGTTTGTTTGTTCCAATCTCTATAGTTGAAGCTGTATCTCCTATATACCCATCTATATGTACTCCCAGATCTAATTTTACTACATCTCCTGTTTTCAGACATAATATATCATCTGGTAATGGTGTATAATGTGCTGCAATATTATTTAGTGATATCTGTACTGGAAATCCAAACTTTCCACCTTTTTTTTCTATATAATCCTCAATTTTTCTCGCTATTTCTAATACATTAGCGCCATCTTTTAATAATGTTATTCCATACTCTCTTGCTTCTCCAGCTATCTCTCCTGCTTTCTTCCACTTCTGTAATTCTTCATTTTGCATTAGTTTTATCCTAAATAGTAAATTTATAACGTTTTCTAATCAAAAGAATAATTATAAATATTTCATAAATTCTTCTCTTGTTACTTGTAAGTCATGTTTGATTATTTTATTTAGTAATCCTCTGTCTAATTCTTCTCCTGGATGATTTGGTATTGTAGTAGTTCTTCCATCTTCATGTTCAAAAAACATATGGCTTCCTTCTTGTCTTTTTAATTCAAAGCCAATTTTCTTAAGAATTTTAATCACTTCTCTTGCTGTCAAGAGTGGCACTTTATTCATTATTTATGCCTCTACTTCTACTTTTTGTAATCCTATAAATTTTACTTCTGTGTCTACTGGATCTTTACATTTTAGATATAATTGTATAACCTCTTTTGTTCTTTCCATTAATTGGTCTAATGTTTTTGCTTGTGTATGACATCCTGGAAGTTCTACTACACTAGAGATAAGATATCCATCTTCTCCTTGCTCTATTAAAACATTGAAACTTCTTTTCATTTTCATAATACTATAAAGATTAATACATTTAAATATTTAACTATAGACTAATAGAAAACATTATATAATTTTGATTAGTTTATTTTCTTATGGGAGTTGACATTGCTTCATTGTTTCCTATTAAGGAAATTAAGTTTGAAGATCTTAAGAATAAGGTTGTTGGTGTTGATTTCTTTAATGTTGCTTACCAGTTTTTAAGTTCTATTCGTGGTTATGATGGTACTCCTTTACATGATTCTAAAGGTAAAGTTACCTCTCATCTTCAAGGGTTGTTTTCTCGCTCTCTTAATCTTATGTCTAAAGGTATTAAGTTAGTCTATGTTATTGATGGTATTAGTCCTGAATTAAAACATATGACTAAGGAAGAAAGAAACTCTCGTAAATTAGAAGCTGAAGCTAAATTTCATGAAGCAGAGGATGATGAGAATTATGATGATATGTTGAAATATAGTAAGCAGTTTATCCGTTTAGATAGTGAGATGGTTAAGGAGAGTTGTGAATTATTGGAAGCTATGGGTCTTCCTGTTATATATGCTCCTAGTGAAGCTGAGGGTCAGATTGCTTTTATGTGTAAGAATAATGATGTTTATGCTTGTGCTTCTCAGGATGCTGATTCTTTGATGTTTGGTTCTCCTCGTTTGATTCGTAATATGACCTTATCTCAGAAACGTAATGTTCGTGGCAAGACTATTTATACTTTTTTAGAATTTATTGAACTTAAAGAACTTCTTGAAAAATTTCAGATATCTCATGATCAGTTGATTGTTATTGGAATACTCTGTGGTACCGACTTCAATAAAGGTGGCGTAGTTGGTATTGGTCCTAAGAAAGCTTTAAAGTTAGTTAAGGATTATAAAAATTTTAAAGATTTTGATAAGATGTTTTCTTCTTTGAATGTAGATTTTGATTGGAAGGAAGTCTATGATATTTTTAAGAATCTTCCTGTTGAAAAAAATTATAAATTGAAATGGAATCCTATTGATGAAGTTAAAGTTAAAGAGATTTTAGTTGATCGTCATGAATTTAATTGGGAAAGATTGAAAGCTTTGATTGATAAATATTATGAAGAAAACAAGTCTAGTAATCAGAAAGGTTTAAGTGATTTCTTTTAACGTCTTTTATCTTTTCTAGACATGATTTTAGAAAATTTATTCCTCGTTTGCGTGCCAGTATAATTAGGATTTATAATCAATGTGATTGATAATGTTTTTACAACTTTTCCAGTAAATCTATCAACAATATTACAAGCAATTAATCTTTTACCAGGGCTCCTTGCTTCTAATACAGCATAAAAATTATTGTTTTCATCTGTAGATTCATAAAAATTTTCATTATTATCTAAACCTGCAATCTCAAAATCGAGCTTATAATTATTCAAATCCAAATTTTCATCCACTATTTTAAATAAATAGTTTTTATTCATCTCACCATAAATATATTCATAATTTTTATCAGATTCTATTAATGGAGTTACTAGGTTATTAGAATCAAATAAACCAAACATTAGTTTATCATTTCCTAAAGTAAATGTTCTTCCACTTGATGGGATCATATTCTCTTCATCACTTTTATTTTGGACTCTATCTCTTAAAGGGACATTTCTAGGATTAACAGCATTCAATTGTCTTGGTAATACATGAGTAGATGCATTTCTCTGAGGTTTTACATTCCAGCCTGCTTGTAATTGTGGCGGATTTTCATATAATTTGTGTGTAGCACTTAGTTCTCTTTTATTAAGGCTATTAATATAATCAGAAGATCTTTGCATTGCAGTAGTATAATCAAGAGGATTTACATCTGAACTAGCCTCTATATCTATAAATATAGTTTTAATTTCCTTGCTTAGTAATCCCAAGAAACCTTTAGTTCTTATCTCACATTTTATGATTCTTGTTCCAGGATTATTTATTTCTAATTCTCCTTTCAATATCCCATTATTTTCTACTGGATAAACTAACTCTCCATCTAAATTAGATTCAATTAATATTTTACAATATTCAAGTTTTTCTCCATTAGGTAATATTGGGTAGATATCTAATTGGTCTCCTAATCTTGCATTCATTACATTATTATAAGAATTAGCTTTCTGAGCAGCATATAATGTTACATTAGGTTGACCACGAGGAGTTATCTTTACTAGAAAATTATCATAGAAATTTTGTGTATTATTTGAAGTTTGAGAATTAGAAGTAGACTGATTGTTAAACATAGGTGGTCCATTGCCTAAATTTAATATTAGGATATCCGGAGTTCCACAAATCAATACCCTCCCATTCTCTTCTCTTGTTGGCAATGGGACAATAAAGTAACTGCCGACAATAAATGAAACTAGATTTAGTGGTGTTCTCTGTCCTATTCCAATAGTTTTAGGTTTATAAGAACTTATATTATTTAGATTAATATTATTATTTTTAAGTTCATTGATCTGTTGTGGATTTAAATCGCTTGCTTTGATTAATACCCATCTTATTTCTTTAACGATTCTTCCAAGATCATTAACTACTACTGACTCCAGATTAATTGTACCTTTTTGTGGATATACTAAATCTAAAGGATTAGATGGAGCTGATATCCTGACTCTAATTCCTGGTGTACTATTTCTTTGATTATAATTATTTGAAGAATTTGTACTGCTAGACGAAGAACCTGCCCATGATGCACCAGCACCTGTTGGTATTATTGTAGGTGTTTTACTTGTTGGATTAGGTTGTTGATCAGTATTTATTGTTATTATAATCCTCTTGACAAAAGCACCGTTCTTTTTGAATATGAATGTTATTTTCTTTTGTTGTGGGTGTATTACTCTCAATACTGAGACTCTATCTTTAGAAGTTTTACTATATTTGAATATATCACTGGAATGTTTTATAGCTAGAACTTCAATTTCATGACCAGGTTTTTTAATCTTTCCTGCAACTTTGGGAATAAAGTAAACAATTTCATTTATTGGAACATTATTATATTCTCCATCAGAATTATAATATAATTCATTATTGTTACCATTTTGCATTCTTACAGCTATAAAGATATTGTCCCCTGTTGGAGGATTATTGTTTCCCTGATTAGGATTTTGATTATTTTGTTGATTTCCTGTTTGATTACTCTGTCCACCACCAGGAGTATTTGATCCTCCCTGTCCCTGTGGTCTTATACCTACAATTAATATTGCATCAATATACCCTATAGTTTTTATTATTGGATTTTTCCATGTTCTCTTTGTTAAAATATTAGCTCTTAATACTTTATTTCCTGCTGAGTCAAATGTGACATTAACACCCTCAACATTAGGAATTAATTGTAATTGTTCATTTTTTGCAAATCCTCTTAATTTCTCAAAGTGTACTTCATAAATTGATGTATCAACATTTTCTATTACAAAATGGTATAATCCTCCTAAATAAATATTTAATTTAAAATCTGTTGAAGAAGATATTAATGGTGTTGAAGTTATATCATTCTCATATACAACCATAGAAGGTCTGTTTGATCTGTTTCCTCCAGCATTATTATTTGATCCTCCGCCAGGTGTATTAGATCCTTGACCTCCATTTCCTGCCTGATTAGGATTATCCTTGACATCAAACATTACTCTTCCCATTATGAGATTCCCTAATGCATCAAATCTTGGTGCTATATTAGAGGTTATAGCATAAGCAATTATTGTATAGGTCTTATTAGGTTTCATTGTAGCTTTTCCTAGATAATTATCTCCAGCTTTGAATTTCACAACCTTTTGATCTAAAGACCCAAATCTAGATGCTCTTCTTAGACCAGTTAATTTTGCAAACTCTTTCTTGCTTATCTTTGGTGGATGTATTCCATCTATTATTGCCCAGCTTATCTCTGATTTAGGCATTATTCCGCTTATTGAATATTCTAACTCTATATCCTGTCCTATAATTGCATTGAAACTGTCAACTACATTCCCATTTGTTTTTATTATAATCTCTCCAGGTTGTGATATTACTCTTATCTTAGTTCTTCCTATTCCAAAATTTGTTGGATTTGCTACATCAGTGACTCTAACAAGTATTTCTTTTTCTTCATCTGGTTGTGTAAAATGTGCATTAGTAAGAGTAAAATCTATTCTATCCATGTTTGGTCCGCTTCCTATTGGAACATTTCCTAAGAACCATTCATATTCAAAGATATTTGATCCTCCAAAATATCCTTTTCTTGAAAATTCTGCTTTAAACACAACTCTCTCTCCTAGATTATATCTTAGTTTATCAGGTATTTTTTTTATTGTTACATCTTTTATTTTTCTGTCTTTAGGTCCAGGAGCACTATAAGGTCCTGGTGCAACTCTTCTTTTGAATCTCTCCCACATAGAACTCCAGAATCCAGGTGCTCCTCCAGATGAGCCATGAGAACCACCTAATCCTCCAGATCCTCCTGATCCACCAAATGAACTTTTTACTAAAGATATAAGTAACCATACTAGTCCTGCTAGTACTAAATATGGCCATAATTTATTGAATAATTCATTTGCACTTAATAATCCGCTTATTGAAGGAAACATTACTGGAAGGAACAAGAATGCAAGTATTAATAAAAATATTAATAATCCCCATGGGAAAGCCCCCTTATTTTCTCCGTTGCCTTTGAACCATGAGAATATAGCAAGGAACATCAAGACCATTATTCCGAATAAGAAGAACCATCCGAAGTTTTCTATTGTATATCCATATTGTGCAAATAAGTAAGCAATACTTAAGCCTCCTAATGCACCGAACGCAAGATAGAAGTATCCTAAATTGTTCTCATGCTCTTTTCCCCACCATAATGATACAAATACTCTGAATGCTGCTGATATTATGAAGAAGAATAATAAAAAGTGTGTTGTGTTCCTATTATCGTTGTAAATTTGTACAATATCAAAAACATCTGGTGTTAGATAATATAAGAAGCTCTCAAATAATGCATATACAGATGGTAGGAATAATATGAGAAACAGACTAGTAAGTAATAAGAATCGCCATCTCTTTTTATCTAACATGGTTTTTTATTATAAAAATGCTTATATAAATCTTACGTTTATTATATTCGATAATGAAGTGCATTAAAGTTGAATTAAAGGATATAGAAAAGACCAGGATATCGTTATTGAATGATGGTTTTATTAATAATAATTATAAAATATTAAAAGAGGATAATTTTGCTTATATTCCAGTTAAATCTGAAATTAAAGGTTTTAAGGTTTATAATAAAAAACTTGTTAAATTAGATTCTAAAAAATCTATAAAAGAATTGCTTAAAAAAGAGCTTTCTAAAAAAGAGTTATCAATAGTGAATTCATCTTTTGATATTATTGGGTCTATAGGAATCATTGAAATTCAAAATGAGTTATTACATAAAAAATTCTTAATCGGTAATGCTTTATTAAGTTCTAATAAGCAGATTAAGACTGTAGTTAGAAAATTAGGGGCTCACGAAGGCGAATTCAGAATTCAAAATTACGAATTTTTATCAGGTGTTAATACTTTTGAAACTATTCATAAAGAGTCAGGCATTAATATAAAAATTGATATTTCTAAAACTTATTACAGTCCCCGTTCTAGTAATGAAAGATTGCGTATATCTAAATTAATTAAAAATGATGAATCAGTTCTGGTTATGTTTTCAGGCATTGGTATTTACTGTTTTATATTATCAAAGTTTTCTAAAGCTAAAAGCATTTACGGTGTTGAAATTAATCCTTTTGCTCATTCTATAGCTCAAGAAAATTTAAAATTAAATAAAATAAAGAATGTCGAATTATTTTGTGGTGATGTAAAAAAAGTTCTCCCGGAATTAAACAATAAATTTGATAGAATTATTATGCCTCTTCCTAAAACTTCTGTAGAATTCTTGCAATTAGCAATAAATAATCTTAATACTAATGGTATTATTCATTTATATTTTTTTAGTTCTTTAAAAAATTCTAATGATTTTATTAATGATATTTGTTCTGAATACAATCTTAAACTTCTTAGATTGATAAAGACAGGTCAGAGCAAACCTAATGAATATAGGATGTGTGCTGATATCATTAGATTATAATAAATCTTATTAATAGAAAAATCAGATAATTCTTTATGATTAATGGTGCTGTATACAATCTAGATATCGATCGTTTTGTATATGATGAAGAAAAACAGATAGTTCATATCTCTAGTGATGATTCTTCAGAGATTCCAAGATTTAGGGATTCAGTTTTAGTGACTTTAGAGGGTATATTAGAGGATAAAGATATAATGGAGACATCTAACGATGAAAAACAACTTTATGATAATATAGATACAAATGCAGGAAATCCAATTTTAAGAGTTAGGGTATATGCACTAACAAGTATAGCTTTCGCTGTAATATCTGTAGATCCAGAATATAATCCTGATCTTGTAGGAGTTATTGCGTCAAAAGACGAGCTTTTAGAATACTTGTTTAGTAGATAGTTTTATTAACATTTCTTCTATATTTATTAATGCGCAATGATTTGGTGAACACCCGTTGAGGTTTAACCTATGATTGATGGAAGTAGCTTATGAGCGCAATTTTTATATAACCATTGACTTCTAGAATACTAATGAAAAAGAGGAGTGATAGTATTAGCACTAAGTTAAACAGGGTTCTTAAAGAAGAAAAGAAAGTTGAAAGATTAGAAAAGTTGCAATTAAAAGAGATTAATTCTGAAAGAAAAGAACTAAAATTTATGCATAAAAAAGAATCTAAGATCCAGAATGAACAGTTGAAAGAATTAGAGAAATTGAAAGAATTAGAAAAAGAAATATCAAAAGAAGTTGGTAATCATCCTTTAAGGAAATTATCATATAAAGATGCCGGTAAGTCTATGATAGGTGCATTCGTTGGTATTGTCAGTCATTTTACAGTTTTAGAAGGTGTTCACTTCGCAGAGAATGTCTCTAGTACTAAAGCATCTTTTTTATTTTTAGTATCTTTTGGTATTGGTTTGATAATGTTATATTATACTGGTTTTAGGAAAATAAAAGATCCTAAACTATTAGTTATCCTCCCTTTGAGATTATTTTTAGTTTATTCAATCACTATTATAGCTATTATTATAACAATGCTGGTCTTTGATACAATAAAACAAGGTCATGTATACAGCCAAATAGCAGTTCTTAGCTTGCCTGCTATTATTGGTGCTTGCGCTGCTGACTTGATTGGTGGTGAATGATGAAAAGAAATGAAGATCAACCTAGGATGAAGATAAATTTATTAAATAATCTGGAAAAGAGTACTCTAGAAACTTGGAAAAAGTTGATTGGACATTTTATTTATTATGTAAGAAATGTAATTTATTTAAAGGAAGATAGTGCAACAAAATATAGGATAATAGAAGGAATAACAATGTCTTATAGATTAATGCCAAAAAGTTCTCATCAAGAAAAAATATTGATAGCTCTAAAAGAATATGGTATTGTAAAAGAATGTTTAGAGATTATAGAAAGAAAAGAATTTGACAATCCAGGTTTAGATCAAAAAAATAGAGAATTAGAAAGATTAAACAAATTATTATAATCCTAATTCTAAAGCAGCTTTTCCTTTAGCCTTTAAAGCAGTTGGTGCCTCTCCCCCATGCCATGTAGATTTTGGTTTTATCTGTAATGGATATATCTTTTCAGAATTATCATCTAATATTATTGCTGATCCTCTCATTCTTGGTAAGATATTGAAGTATTTTGTCATGTCTCCATATAGATAACTCTGCATCATACTGTTTAATGCTATTAAATCTCTTCTGGCAGTTAATCTGTGGCTTATTACTATATCTGTCTGTGTTATCACATCTTTATGTATCTCTCCTGGTTGTTGTGTTGCTAATATTAAACTGATTCCTGGCTGTCTCCCCTCTCTTAATATTGTCACAAGAGCATCTGTTGCTGCTGTTTTTTCATTTTTTTTCAAGAACATATGCGCTTCATCTATTAGTACCCATACTATTGGCAATTCATCTCCTGTTTTTTCTATTGTAGTATCAAAATATGAATGTCCTCTCTCTATATCTTCCAATTCCTCTTTTTTTCTTGCTACTACTCTCTCTTCCATTAATTTTTTGCATACTAGACTTGTTACTAGACATTTTACATTTTCCTCTTTGTATGCACTTATATCTAATACTGAAACCTTACCAGCAGCAACTATCTGTTTTATTGGTGTGCTTTTCTCACTGAATATTCCCCATTCTTTTGTTGCTAGAAATCTGTTTATTGTAATTAATCTTGTCCTGTCATCTATTCTTTTATTATTCTCAACAGTTTTTATTATTTCATCAACTGAATAATTATTTTTAATATTTTTTAGTTCAGCCAAGCTTGATTCTATTGCTGCTCCTATATCATCATTTACAGAAACTTCAAATGTATTGCACCAGTCACTAGCACTTAATTCAGAAGGATTTATTGTAAAAGCATAATCTGTTGGTATTCCTTTCTGTTTATAAAGTTCATAATATCCTGCTGGTGTATATATTTGTACATCTAATGATTTTTTCTGTAAACCCCACTCTTCTAATAAATCTTCATCTTTCAAATTAGGATATTTCATTGTCCAGAATATTCCCATTGTATCTATCATTAATACTGCAATCTTATTTTTAATCTCTATTGGCAAATCTGACATCTCTTCTGCTATTGCACTAAGCGAGTACGACTTTCCGCTACCACGCTTGCCAGCAACGAGTACTACATGTGTTTTTGTTACATCTAAATATATCTTATTTGATAATGATGTAGTATTCCCCATTCTTACATAATGTTTTCCTAAGAATACAGTTCCTTGTAATCCAAGTGCTTTCCTGTCTGATTCACTTCTTCCTACAACTATTTCATACATCTTTTTCCATTTATAGTTTATTCTCTATCATTAATATACTTTATTATGAATGTAGAATTCTCTATCATAATATTTATAAATCAAAGATCTCTAGAAAACTCATGTTTCATAAATTAAAGAGTAATAAAAACTTAAAATTTGTTTCTATTATCATAGGTGTTTTTATCGTTATTCTATTGGCAGGTCTTATTGTTAAGAATGTTTTAGGTGATAAAGCTCAGATTGGTGATATTATAAGTATTGAATACTCTTTATATCTTGAGAATGGTTCATTGATGGATACAAACGTTAAGAGTATTGCAGATAAATATAATATAGACACTCAACATTATGATCCTTTGATATTTGCTCTTGGTTCAGGAGAGATAATTTCAGGACTTGATAAAGCTCTTGTTAATTCTAAAAAAGGAGATAATCTTCATGTTGTTATAAATCCAGAAGATGGTTATGGTATTTATGATCCATCACTTATACAAAATGGTATACCAAGATTTGTTGAAGTTCCTTTATACTCAAAGATTCCAAAAGATAAATTTGCTGAAATATTCAGTTCAGAACCAGTTATAGGTAAAGAAATAAATAATCCTAACATGCCTTGGGGATTTTCTATAACTAAAATAGAAGATGATATCATAACAATAAAAAGTATTGTTGAAAAAGATGAAAAAGTTCAGGTTCAGGGTTATGATTATCTTGTAAAAGAAATAAATAATGAGAACATCACTCTTTACAGTTTATTGAATGCTGGAGATAAGATAAGCCTTAATTCTGGATATGGTGCTATATATGGTGTTATTGTCTCTATGAACGAAACGTCCTTTGATATTGATACTAATCATCCTTTAGCAGATAAGGTTTTAATCTTTGATGTTAAAGTTCTTGATATAAAGAAAAATGATGTCCAGATTTCAGCAGAAGTTAAATAATTATAAATTTTGTAAATATTCTTTTTCTTCTTTATTTAATTTTATCTCTTCAGCTATCTTATCTTGTTTTATGAATTCTCTATAATAATTAAAAGTTTTAAATATCCTTTTAGTGCTTATATGTAATATTGGTGATAATTTCTTTGATATTGATAATTTTTTATTGTTTCTCATGTTTGCCTGCCATATCTTTAATGGTAGCATCGGCCTCTTGAATACACTAGGTTTTATTGTTGATTTTGATCTTGATATAGATACACCTCCGCAGCATAATATATTCTGGTAATGCATGAATGCCCAGTGTTGCCATCTTATTATTCTTGCTTTAAAAAGGTCAGCTTTCCCTAATCTTACATAAGCTTTCTCTAGATCTTCAATATTATCATATTCTATAGGTAAATTCTCATCTATCCATAACATCAGTTCATTTAGATCCATATCTAGAAATTCAGTCATCTTATATGATTGTAATGATTTTGATTTGAATATCGTATTTAATACATTCTCTATTGATATTTCATAATCTCTCTCTGTTAGTTCATCTAATACTAATTTATTTCCTGCTAGAGAGACTTGTAAGTCATTTATTGCAGCTCTCACATCACCAGAAGCATTTATTGCTAATTTCTTTAATGATATCTCATCATGTATTATTTTTTCATTTTCACATATTTTTTTCAGTATTGATTCTATATCTTTATTGCTTAAGGTTTTGAATTCAATTTGTATTGATGATTTTTTTAATTCTTTTATCTTATCATGACTTAAGTCATTTGTTGTCATTATTATTGGAAAACTTGTAGTCTCAAGTATTTTATTTAATGCCTGTACTCCACCTCTATCATCATTGCCGCTTATTGCATCCACCTCATCTATTAATATTATTTTCCCTTTGTTGAATAAGCTCTTTTGTTTTGAATTCTCTCCCACTATTTTTTCTATGCTTTCCCTGTCTCTGAAATCAGATGCATTTACCTCTTTGATTTCATAATCTAGTTCATTAGCTAATACATGCACAGCAGAAGTTTTTCCAACACCTATTGTTCCATGCATTATTACAGCTTTTCTTTTTACATTTGGGAAATTATTTATAAAATTCCTTAATTCTCTTATTGCTTCATCATGTCCTATAATATCTTTCAACGTTTTTATTTTATATTTTTCTATGAAGATTTCCATGATTATTAATTTCTAGCAATATATGCTAATAAAGCTTCCAGTTGGATGTTATCATTTGCTCCCTCTACTAATCTGAACTCTACCTCTCCGCATCTCTCTATTATTCCAAGTTTTTTATCATCTGTAATATCTAGTTCCATTATCTCTCTCTGTATCTGTTTTAATATATCTATTCCAGATAATCCATTATTTAACATTGTATCTAATAACTTATTTCTTGCTAATATAAATTTTTTATTCAACGCTAATATTACTATCTCTTTCACATCTTTTGATTCATTTTTTGATGCAAATTCATCTATCTCTTTTTCTGTTATTGTTTTTGATGTTGATGCGCATGATTGTAATACATTCTGTAATTGTCTTATATCTCCCCCAGTTAATTCATACAATCTTGTTATTGTTGATTCATTTACTACTAGTCCTTCGTCTTTTGTTATTTTCTTTACTATCTCTATTAAGTCTTCTTTTCTTAATGGTTTGAATTTGAATATTGCACATCTTGATTTTATAGGATCTATAACCTTGTTTACAAAATTGCAGCTTAATACAAACCTGCATGAACTAGAATAAGTTTCCATTGTTCTTCTCAATGCTTGTTGTGCCTCTTTTGTTAACGCATCACACTCATCTAATAATATTAATTTAAATGGTATATTTGCTAACCCTTTTGTTTTTGCAAAATCTTTTACCTCATTTCTTATTACATCTATTCCCCTGTCATTTGATGCGTTTAATTCTAAAAAATTCTGTTTCCAGTCATCTCCGTACAATTCTCTTGCTATTACTAATGCTAATGTTGTCTTTCCTACTCCTGCTGGTCCGCTGAATAATAAGTGCGGTATATTTTTCTGTTCTACTAATGCCTTTAATCTTCTTACTATATCATGCTGTCCTGTTACATCCTCGAACTTCTTTGGACGGTAACGCTCGGTCCAAACGTAAGAATTTTCCATATTTAAAGAATTTTTATAGAATTTATAAAGATTTATATACAAAATACAAACTTATAATGTTTTATGATAAACCCAACTCTAGATCCTTTAGTAACACAATTTTGTGATAGAGTTTCAGATATCATAGGCATCTCTCACAATACTCATCTTGATGATCACTCAGTTATTATAGATTTTAAGAGTGGTTTTCTTTTTAAAAAATATTTTGCTAAAGTCTCTCAGAGTGATGGTTTGGTTGGTATTGATGTTTATGTAGAAAATATTAAAGAATCTAAAGTTAAAGAAATAGAACATATTATACTTCACTTAAAAAAAGATTTAAAAAATAAAAAAATTGATTTGGTTTTCAATAAAGTATTTATCTAAGGTTCTTCGCTTTTGTAATCTTCTTCAGATTCTTCGCTTTCTTCAGATTCTTCTGTAGATTCACTTGAAGATTCATTTGAGTCTGCTGTTGCAGCTCCTACTACCTCTGCAAATCCGACCTTTTTGAAAACTTTGGTGACTTTTACTCTAACATTATCACCTTGTTTAGTATTAGCAACGAATAATACGAAGCCTTTGACCTTAGCTACTCCGTCTCCTTTCTCTCCAACTGCCTCTATTGTTACATTTAATTCTTCACCAACCTGTACTGGTGCAAAACTCCTTCTATTTTCCATCTTATTTACTCTCCTATATCTTTGTTAAACTTTTGTTTAACCTATATATTAGGAGTTATGCCAAAATTTATAAAGTTTTGTTATTGCTAGTTCTATTGTCAAATGGTCAGTTATAATGGTTTTGAGACAGAAAAAGAAGTTTTAGAGTTCTGGGACAAAAATAAGATATTTGACAAATTAAGGAAAAGAAACAAAAATAAAGAAAATTTCTCATTTCTAGATGGTCCTATAACAGCTAACAATCCTATGGGTGTTCATCATGCATGGGGTAGGACTTTAAAGGATTTATTTCAAAGATATAAGGCAATGCAGGGTTTTGATCAGCGTTACCAGAATGGTTTTGATTGTCAGGGTTTATGGTTGGAAGTAGAGACAGAGAAGGATTTAGGTTTTAATTCTAAGAAGGATATTGAAAATTTTGGGCTTGATAAATTCTCAAAAGCGTGTAGAGAAAGAGTTGAAAAATTTTCTAAGATACAAACTGATCAATCAAAATTATTAGGTCAGTGGATGGATTGGGGCAACGACTATTTTACTATGAATGATGATAATATTCAGTCTATTTGGTTCTTCTTGAAAAAATGTCACGAAAAAGGCTGGCTTTACAAGGGTAAAAGGATACTGCCATGGTGTATAAGATGTGGAACAAGTTCATCAAAGCATGAGATGAGTGATGAGGGTTATGCAGATCTTGTTCACCCTTCTGTTTATATTAAGGCTAAAATAAAAAATAGGGATAATGAATATTTATTGATATGGACTACAACTGAATGGACATTATCTAGTAATATAGCTGCTGCAGTTAACCCTGATATTAATTATTCTCAAGTCAGTAAAGAAGGAAATATTTATTATATATCCGAAGCTGTTGTGAATAAACTTGGCGATTGTATTGTTTTAGGGACTATAAAAGGTTCTGATCTTATAGGTATTGAGTATGAAAATTTTTATCCTGAGATTGATGTCCAGAAAGGAAATAATCCTAGAGTAATCCCCTGGGATGAAGTCGGAGAGAAAGATGGTACAGGTATTGTTCATATTGCTCCTAGTTGCGGTGATGCTGACTATGAATTAGGTAAAAAACTAAAATTAAAGTTGATAGATGCTGCTTTAGATGAATTTGGTAATTACAATAAAGGTTACGGTTGGCTCTCAGGGAAGAATGTTAAGGATGTTAAAAAAGATATTGTTAAAGATTTAGATAAGAGGGGTATTTTATTCAAAGTTGAGAACTATAAGCATCGTTATCCTATATGCTGGAGATGTAAAGAAGAATTAGTCTTTAGATTAGACTCTTCATGGTTTATTTCTTGTGATGAGATAAGACCTATTATGAAAAAAGAATCTGCAAAAGTTGTCTGGTATCCTGAACATGTCGGTAAATTGATGCAGGATTGGCTTGATAACATGGAAGACTGGAATATTTCAAGAAAAAGATATTGGGGTCTTCCTCTGATGTTTTATGAATGTGATTCCTGTAAAAATACTGAAGTTATTGGTTCTTTGAAAGAATTGAAAGAAAAGGCAATTGATAAAAAAGCTGTTGATTCTCTTCCAGAATTGCATCGTCCATGGATTGATGATATTAAGATAAAATGTAAATGTGGTAAACCTATTGAGAGAGTTAAGGAAGTAGGGGATTGTTGGCTTGATGCAGGTATTGTTCCATTTTCTACAATGAAATATTTTGAAGATAGGGATTATTGGAAAAAGTGGTTCCCAGTTGATTTAGAAATAGAGATGAGAGCTCAGGTAAGGCTTTGGTTCTACGCTCAGTTATTCATGTCAGTTGTCCTTGAAGGTGTTGCTCCATATAAAAGAGTTTTATGTTATGAAGAAGTAAGAGATGAGAAAGGTGAATCAATGCATAAAAGTAAGGGTAATGCTATATGGTTCGATGAAGCTGTCCAGAAGATGGGTGCTGATGTTATGAGATGGCAGTATTGTTCTCAGAATCCTCAGTATAATCTTAATTTTGGTTATGCTCCAGGTAAAGAAATTCAAAGAAATCTTTTAGTGATTTATAATCTTGCAAATTATGTTAAGCAAAGTTGCACTAATCCTTCTAAGTCTTCTAGTAATGATCAGGCTAGTTTATGGATTTTATCAAAAAAGGAAAAACTGAAGTTAGATGTTACTAAATTTATGGATGGTCTTGAATACTATAAGGCAATTGATGAAATAAAAAAGTTTCTGATATCTGATTTGTCTAAGGCTTATGTTCAGGCTATAAGAGATAGTTTGGAGGATCCTAAAGTTCAAAAAGTTCTTTATGATTCTTACTTTGAAGCTATTGTTTTGTTAGCACCTTTCCTTCCATTTACTGCAGAAAAGATTAATCTTGAAGTCTATAACAAACCATCAATTCATCTAGAAAAATGGCCTGTAGCTGATGAAAAATTGATTGATGAAGATTTATTGTCTAATATGAATCTTATTTTTGAAATAATTCAGGCAGGTTTATCATCGAGAGACAAAGAAAGGATTGGTGTTCGTTGGCCTTTATCATCGGTGACTGTTAATATTTATGATGATGCAAAATCATTAAAAGATTTAGGAAAGTTTTCTGAATTGATTGAAAAACAGTTGAATGTTAAAAAGGTTATTTTCAGATCTAAAAAAAGATCCATTGATGATAAGATTTTAGGTGTTCAGTTCTCTGATGGTGAAGTTGAATTAGATACTAAGCTTACTCCTGAATTAGAGAATGAAGGTTTTTCTAGGGAGATTATGAGAAGAATTCAAGATTTAAGAAAGAAGTCAGGATTGAAGAAAGAAGATTCTATTAAATTATTTATTGAGTTCGATGTTGATCTTGATAAATATAAAAAATCTATTGCAGATAAATGTGGTGCCTCAGTTTTAGAATTCAAGATGCAAGATTCTGAATTTAATTCTGAAGGTGATATTAAAGAGAAGAAGTTTAAGATTGGTTTTAACAAACAATAAGGTTTATATAATAACTATATTCTAGAATATATAATGGAAAAAGGTGAATTTGTAGTTTTAGGTGTTATTTTAGTTGGTTTATTCTTATTTATGTTTTCCAGTTCAGATATCTCTAATTTTAGTGGTAATTCTGTTGCCCCTAATAACAGGCCTTATTGTAAAAGTGCTTGTGGTGGTGATATGATATTCAGGCAGCCTGCAACTTTAACTAAAGAATCATTTACTATAGAAAAAAGTGACTATTTTGTAGTTGATACCTCAGAAGATACTGTTATTTTCAAATTCAATGGTGTTCAGAGAGATTTGAACTCTGATTATATTATCCTTGAAAAGATGTTTTCTTATAATAAGATAAATTATGTAAAGAATGCTATGACATGTGTTTCATATGATTATGAGAATGTTCCTTTTGATTTCGGTGTTTTTGATTCAAAAATTCCTATAGGCCATAATAAGGATGGAAACTCTTACGATCTGATGATTCCAGTTCATGATTCTATGGTAAGAGCAAGATTATTGTATTATGTTATAAATGGTAAAGAGAACTTCAAGCTTCACGTAGACCTTGATAATGATGGTTATGTTGGTGGTGAAGTGAATGTTGAGAAATTTAGACATTTCAAAGTTTGTGATAATATTAATCCATATTGAATAAGTTATAAATTTGGTTAATTCCTTTTTAAATAACCTTTATAAACTTTTGCGTACCTATAATTAAAGGTGATTTGATTGGTAAAGAAAGAACTGAAAATAGTTAACATCGTTGCATCTACTAGTTTAGAGCATGATATTCCTTTGATAAAATTAGCAGAAAAACTTCCTAATACAGAATATAATCCAGAACAGTTCCCAGGATTGGTTATGCGTATTAGAGAACCTAAGACTTCAGCTTTGATTTTTGGTTCAGGTAATGTTGTCTGTACTGGAGCTCGTTCTATGGCTAAGCTTAGAGAAGCTATAAAACAGATTATTAAGAATGTTGAAAAGATTGGTATTAAGATTACAGCAACTCCTAGGGTTACAGTTCAGAACATGGTTGCTTCTGGTGGCATTGGTATGGATCTTAACCTTAACATGCTTGCTATGGAGTTAGAGAATACAGAATACGAGCCAGAACAATTCCCTGGTTTAGTTTACAAACTCTCAGGCACTCGTGCTACTTTCTTATTATTCAGTAATGGTAAGATTGTTTGTACTGGTACTAGAAGCGAATCTAAATTAAAAGAAGCACTAGACCTTTTAATAAAGAACTTACTAGAATTAAAAAAGAAATCATAATGGTTTTTATTGAAGTTTGTTCAAGATATGAAATAGATAAGGATAGTTCTAAATTTATTAATATTAACAATAAAGAACTGGCTTTATTCAATATAGATAATGAATTTTTTGCTGTTGATAACACCTGTCCTCATCAAGGTGGTTCATTGTCTGAAGGTGAAATTCATCAAGAGGAAGTTACCTGTCCTTTGCATTGTTGGATGTTTAACATTAAGTCTGGTCAATGTCTTAATATTCCATCTATTAAAGTCAAAACATATAAGATTAAGGTAGAAAATGAAAAGATTCTGGTAGATTTGTGATTATTTCATTATATTATAGGTTAGTTTTTTAAATCTCGCAACATATATTTTATAATAGAGTATTGTTTTTAAAGAGTATAAAGTTTTTAGTATAAAAGGGTATGATGGAAGCTAACGAACAGATTACAAGGTTTAAGGAATTTATTGATGCTCATTATAATACTAAGATGCATGATCTTGCAAATCAGGGTAAGAAATCTTTGGTTCTTGATTTTAAAGAATTAACTCAGTATGATCCTGAATTAGCAAGTAGCCTATTAGATGACCCTGAAGATACAATTCGTGCAGCTGAATTATCTTTAGAACAATTTGATCTTCCTAAGAACACTAAATTATCTAGAATTAGATTCAGAAATCTTCCTGATTCACAGCTTATGCGTATAAGTGATGTGAGAAGTGAACACTTAGGTAAATTCCTTGTTATGGAGGGTATTGTAAGACAAGCCTCTGATGTTCGTCCCCAGATTACTAATGCTAAATTTGAATGTGCTGGCTGTGGTAATTCTATTTCTATTCTGCAGATTGATAGTAAATTTAAAGAACCTTCTAGATGCACTTGTGGTTGGCGTGGAAAATTCCGTTTATTATCTAAGGATTTGATTGATGTTCAGCATTTGAAAATTGAAGAAGCTCCAGAATCTTTAGAAGGTGGAGAGCAGCCTAAGAGGTTAAGTGTTTTCTTAAAAGAAGATCTTGTAGAACCTAAGATGGAAAAGAAAACTGCTCCTGGTAGTAGAATTAATATTTATGGTCTTGTTAAAGAAGTTCCTATTCAATTAAAGACAGGAGCTCAGTCAACGAGGTATGATCTTATTCTTGAAGCTAATCATATAGAAGCAGTTCAGGAAGATTTTTCTGATATTCTTTTATCTAATGAAGATGAACAAAAAATTCTTGAAGTTTCTAGAGATCCTTTAGTTTATGAGAAGTTTACTAAAGCTATTGCTCCTAGTGTTTATGGTCATGAGAGAATAAAAGAGGGTCTTGTGTTGCAATTGATGGGTGGTGTTCGTAAAGAAAAACCTGATGGCACTAGAACTAGAGGAGATATTCATGTATTATTGATTGGAGATCCAGGTAGTGCTAAATCTACTTTAATGACTTTTATTTCAAAAGCAGCTCCTAAAGCAAGATTTATTTCTGGTACTTCAGCGTCTGGTGCTGGTTTATGTATTGCTCCTGATAGTTTAATAGTGACTAATCCTGGTGGTATTCATAAGATTAAGGATATTGTTGAAGAAAATCTCAAAGATTACAGCAAGTCTTATACTAAAGATGTCTGGAACTCATCTAATCCTAGATCTGATAAGAAAATCTTTACTTTAGATGAAAACTTTAAGATTAGACCTAAAGAGATTAATCAGTTATGGAGAATTTCACCACCAGAATACATGATTAAAGTAACAACTCAGAGTGGGAAACAGGTTATTGTCACTACAAATACAAAACTATATTCACAGGATCTTGTATGGAAAGAAGCTTCAGAGTTTTCAGAAAATGAATATCTAGCTTCATCTAGAAATTTAAATTTCCCTGAAAATGAACATAAGATTTTTTGTTTAGACTTAATAAAATCCAATCCAGTTATTCATAATATTAAAGACAAAGTTAAATTTTTGATAGAAGAATCATGCAAAAAAATGAATATAAATAAAAGAATTTTAGCTAAAGAACTTGATTTTTCAGAATTAAGTATATATCATAATTGGGTGAAAAAGGAAGCAAGAGGTAATATAAAATTAAATAATCTTAGAAAATTAGCTGATTATTCAGGTACAAGTTTAGAATATATTATGGATGAAAAGATTAAATGTTCATTATATAATGGGCATCCAATTGAGATACCTAAATATGTTGATGGGGAATTTTTATACTTTGCAGGTTTGATTGCTGGAGATGGTGATCTTACAAAAGAAAAAAATACTGTAACAATAAGATTTTCAAACAGCAACAGAAAATTAATAGAGGATTTTATTTATTTATCTAAAAAGTTGTTTAATGTAAAACCTAATATTTCAAGTGTTAATTCAGAGAAAAGACCTGAAGCCTGGAGGTTTGGTTCAAAATTAGTTTTTGAGATTTTAGAAGAGTTAGGTCTGCCTTTATCTCCAAAATCAGATAAGATTGATATGAGTAATAAACTTTTAAAAGTGAATAACGAATTATTATCAAATTATTTGAAAGGTTATTTTGATACTGATGGTGGTGGTATAGAAAGAACAAAGAAAGGATCACATCATGTAGAAAGCAGTTCAACAAGTAAGATTTTTTCAGAAAAACTTAAATTAGTGCTTTTGAGATATGGTATTCATTCTAAGATAAGAAAAAAGGAAGCAAGACCTAACAAAAAAGTTAATAGCAAGAAGAACAAATTTGCAATAATAATTAATGGAAAAAAGAATTTAGAATTATTTAAGAAATTTATAGGATTTAATCACCCAGAAAAGAAAGAAAAATTAGATAGGATAATAAATAAAATAAAAAGATATGATACTAATATTGACATAATACCAAATGCAAGGAAATTAATTGCCAAAGTAGAAAAAGATTTAGGGATAAAAATATTGAAAAGAAGAGATAAGAATGGGATTAGTAGAGATTACATGCAGAGATTATTAAAAGATTTAAAAGATATTAAACATGAGAATATTAAAACCCTAAATTTAATTTCAGATTCAGATATATTCTGGGATAAGATAGTTAAGATTGAATTAATTAAAGATCATGGTTATGAATATGTTTATGATCTTACTGTTGAAAATTCTCATAATTTTATAGTCAACGGTTTATTAGTTCATAACACGGCTGCAGTAGTAAAAGATGAATTCCTGAAAGGTTGGGGTTTGGAAGCTGGTGCTATGGTTCTTGCAAATAAAGGTATTTGCTGCGTCGATGAAATTGATAAAATGAGTCCTGAAGATAGATCATCTTTGCACTCCGCTATGGAACAGCAGATTGTTGCAATTTCAAAAGCTAACATTCAGGCATGTTACTCTTCAGATACAGAAGTATTAACTGAAATAGGATGGAAAAAATATTCTGAAGTCAAAGATTTAAAAATAGCTCAATATTACCCTAAAGAAGATAAAATAGAATTTTTGAAGCACAATGGTTTATACGTTTATAACTTCAACGGCTTGATGTACAATTTTAAAAATAAAAGAAATGATATATTTGTTACGCCAAATCATAGGATGTTGATTAAAGAACCAAGACATAAAGAGTTTTCAGTAGTAGAAGCTCAAAATATTTCATATTCTCGTATAAAACTTCTTAATTCTTCTAAAATAAATAATTCTGGAGCTGATTATTTAGTTCTGCCTGCAATAAAGCATAAACAAAATAGAGTTCATCCTAAGTACACACATCAGCATGTAGCCAAAAATATACCTATGGATTTATGGTTAGAATTTTTAGGTTACTACTTAAGCGAAGGTGGTATAGAAACAGAACCAACTATAGGTATTAGTCAAAAACATGGTGTTAAAGCAAATAAAATAAGGAAATGCCTAAAAAAGTTATCAGAATATATAGGATGTAAATTAACAGAAATTAAGGACGAAAAATATGTCTGGTTCAAAATGACATGCACACAATTATGTAATTATATAAAGGATAATGCAAACGGAAAAGATGATAAAAAAACTTGTTCTATAAATTTAGCTTCTCTGTCTTGCAATCAATTAAAAATATTTTATAATGCTATGATGTTAGATGATGGCTCTAAATATGATAAAGCTTATGGTTCAACTTCTTTGGATCTTATTAATCTAATGCATGGAATTGCATGTTTAATTGGAAAATCAGCAAGCCTTAATACACACTATGAAGAAAATTATCGTCCAAATAGAAAAAAGATGTATAGGGTAACATTAAGTAATAGAATTCAACTTACAATAAATAAAAAGTCTATTAAAAAGATTAAGTATAAAGGTAAAGTATTTTGTTTTGCAACTGATAGTGGTTTTTTCATAACAAGAAGGAATGGAAAGATAGCAATACAAGGCAATACTCTATCAGCTCAGACTACTTTATTAGCAGCTGCTAATCCTAAATTAGGGAGATTTGACCCTTACACTCCTATTCCATCTCAGATTGATTTACCCAGTACTTTAATTAACAGATTTGATTTAATTTTCCCAGTCAGGGATATTCCTAGTATTGAGAAAGATGAGAAAATTGCTATGCACGTTCTTGAAACTTCTAATAAAGCTGAGACTTACCAGACTGATATTTCTATTCAGTTTATGAGAAAATATATTGCTTATGCTAAACAAAAAATAAAACCAAAATTAACTAAGGCAGCTATTAACGAAATCAAGAATTATTATGTTTCTTTAAGGAATCCTAAAGGCATGAAAGATGATGCTATAAAACCCATTCCTATTTCTGCAAGACAACTTGAAGGTTTGATCAGGTTAACAGAAGCCTCTGCTAAAGTAAGACTAGATGAAAAAGCAGGCAAGGAAGATGCTCGTCGTGCTATTGAGATATTGAACTATTGTCTTATGCAAGTAGGCTTTGATCCTGAGTCTGGGCAGATTGATATGGATAGGATCACAACAGGTATTACAGCTTCAGCTCGTGGAAGGATTATTGGCATTAAAGAAATTATTAATAATCTTGATTCTTCTGGTTTGAAGATGATTCCTTTTGATACTCTGATGACAGAAGCTTTAAGTAAAGGTATCGATGAGTCTAAAGTTGACGAAGCTCTTGATCAGTTAAAAAAATCTGGTGAAATTTTCGAACCTAAGAAAGGTTTTATATCAAAGGTGGGATAAATCATGGAACAACAAATACAAAGACAGACAGCGTTCAAGGTGTGGATTAGTAGTCTATTATCTGGCAAGTACACTAAAGGTACTGAACAGTTTGAAGCAGGTTTTATTGAAGTTAATAATACTAAAGTTTCTAGAGTTAATATGATTGGCATTATTATTGATAAATTTGAAGCTGAAACTCAGGTATCTTTAACATTAGATGATGGTTCTGGTAGTATTCGTATTAAAGCATGGAATGAGAATATTTCTTTGATGACTGGTTTTAATATTGGTGATCTTGTTATTGTTATTGGTAAAGTCAAAGAATATAATAATCAGGTTTACGTAACTCCAGAAATTGTTAAGACATTGGATAATCCTTTATGGTTGAAAGTTCGTAAACTAGAATTATCTAAAACTTTTGGCGAACCTGCTAGAGTTATGACTGAAGTTGCTAAAGATTCTAAAGAAGAAGATGAAGATCGTATGAATGTTGTTGAGGAAAAAGTCACTAATGAAAAAACTCAGAGTAGCAGAGAAAAGATTTTTCACTTGATTGAGTCCATGGATAAAGGTGAAGGTGTTCATTTAACTGACATTATTGTAAATTCAGGTATTGCTGAAGATGATATTGAAAATCTTATTGGTGATATGATTAAGGAAGGAGAAATTTTCGAGATTCAGAAAAATAAGTTAAGGATTGTTGGTTAGAGAATATAATCATTCACAATAAATTCTCAAAGATAGTTTTAAATAACTTCTTTATCTTCTTATTATTATGAAATCATATGAACAGATGCTTGATGAGGGTATTAGTAAGCTTCCAAAAGAAGTTATAGTTACCTCAAGATTCGAAATCCCAAAAGCTAAAGGCCATATTCAGGGTAATAAGACTGTTATAACTAATTTTAATAATATTATTGAAGCTTTCAGGAGAGAGAAAGATCATTTCTTAAAATTCTTATTAAAAGAACTAGCAACACCAGGTGTCATGGATGGTCCTAGACTAGTTTTAGGTAGAAAAGTTAGTGCTTCTATGATTAATGCTAAGATACTGCAATACGCTGATATTTTCGTTTTATGCAGTAATTGTGGTAAGCCAGACACTCAGATTGTTGAAAAAGATAATTCTACTTTCTTGAAATGTACTGCTTGTGGTACTCAGAAACAAATATTAAGGTAAAAATGTATGTTAGTATTAGAACTGATGAGTGTATTAACAGGTTTAAAGGATATATTGATTTTGATAATAGAAGATTAAAATATGATATAGTCTTTCCTGAAAAGTTTGAAGGTAATATTCTTGAAAATACATCTTTGAGTATAAATAATGAAAAGATTGATGATAAGTTGAAGATATTATTTCTTGAATTATTATCAAAACCATTGTCTGAATTATTTGGTATTATGGCTTTAGCTGAGGATGAAGAAAAAATTTACAGGGCGGCACGTATTGGTATTGGATTTTCTAGGGAATACATTACTAATATTGAGATAGAAGAATTTTTAAGAGGGTATAAATAATTAAATATATGAAAGTTAAAAATTCCAATAAACATCCTGAATATTTTGAAGCAATTCTTCAATTAAGACCAGCATCTCCTAAATTAATTGATTTTATTGCTTCTGAGATTGAAAGAAGACCAGATGTTAAAATATCTAAGATTGTTGATTTCAAGACAGGTATTGATATTTATTTAACAAATCAGAGGTTCGCTAGATCAACTTTAGCTCCTATGATTAAAAGAAAATTTGATGGTAAATTAACTATTACAAAAGCCCTTTATGGTAGGCATAGACAGACTAACAAATTAATTTACAGAGCAACTATCTTATTTAGATTAGATGAAGAATCTGCTGATGAAGACGGAGATAATGAAAAACAAGACGAGTAATTTCAAAAGATAACTTTATATATTATTCTCTAATATTGAAGGATAGATGGAAAGAAAGTTCAATAGACCTCATGGTAAAGTTGATGATAATCAGGAAGTATTCAGAGTTAGACTACCAAGAGGCAAAGAGACTTTAGGAATTTTAGAACAAAGACTTGGTGGTTCTCGTATGCGTGTTAGATGTTTAGATGGAAAGACAAGGATTTGCAGAGTTCCTGGTAGATTAAAGAAAAAATTATGGATACGTGAAGGAGATATTCTTTTGATTGAGCCTTGGGTTTTAGGTGGAGATGAGAAAGGTGATGTTATTTTCAAATACAAACCTAATCAAGTTGACTGGTTAAAGAAGAATGGTCATTTGAAAGAAGTTGAAGATTTCGAAGAATTCTAAAGTAATTTATTTTTTCAGTATATATTTCCTTTTACCAATATTTATTTAAATAGGATTTTTAATAGGATTATATGACTGAAGTTTTTTCAAGAAACATAACTACGAATGAACATTTAAAAAATTATGGTACTAGACCTATTTTGATTTCTTTCTATGAAAGAAGTGGTTCTCTTATTGATATTCTTAGAAAGTCTACAGATGAAGATGGTAGTTTCCCTATTCTTGTTTCTGATAATGTTGATAAGAAAGGTAGAGACTATGTTGTCTCTCTTCCAAAAAATCAAGTTTATGTTGCCTCTAGAGAATGTTTAGTTGAAGGATTAAGTATGGAAACTGTTGCAGATATGATTGATTCTAGAGCATTTCAAATAAAGGGTATAGTAGATAGATTAACTCCTGTAACTATTGATATTGTTGGTGATGGAAAATTTGCTAGTGATGGTGATTCAGAAGATTTCTTAGTTTTTTCAAATCCGAGAAGAGCTGTTGCTAGTATTGTTTATAATGATATTAGAGATTTGGTTAGAAGAAAAAAAGTAAAAACTAATAATGGTAAAGAATGCTATTTAAATGAAGTTTCACCATCTGCATTATATTTAAATTTAGATCATAATTTTAGAGTGGGTGATGAAGAGAGTAATGCATCTGTTGGTGGTGTAAAGATTGTTTTAGAAAAGAATAACTTATATGTTGGTGTTGGTATTTATGTTGATTCTTCTAGAGTTGCAAGTGAAAGCTCAGGTAATGTAGTTATTCATCCTATTGGTAAAGGCAACAAAGAAGATATAAGAGATGAAGTAATAAGGACTTTAGCTCATTATCTATAATTCTTTTTCTAAATATACTGTTTTCTCTCTTTTACATTCTTCTCTAGCCATGTATATACTGTTGAATGTCTCTGTCCTGATAATAATCCCTCAAATGCTCTTCTTACTAATCCTACAACTTCATAATTACCAATGATACCTACTGTCTTTCCATATATTACGATATTAGTATCAGTTAGTTTCTCTATATACTCTCTTGTCTTTCCACCCTCTCCTATTACTCTAGCTCTTATCCTTATTAACTTCTTTTTAGAATCTCCTGTATATGTTGTTATATCTATAATCTCTAACTGATTATTATCATCTACTAAGTTTAATGCTATTTCTGGATTGAATCCTCTTCCTATTGCTTTAATTATATTCTGTCCGCATACTAAGTTTAGACTATCATCCCCTTGTAGATCTACTATCCCATCTTCAGAATCTACTTTTATTTTTATTCCTAGTCTTTTTTCTATTAATTTCTTAGTGACTCCTTTTACTCCTAATAGTACAGCTATTCTCTCCTTTGGGATTCTTGCTTGATAGTTGAATTCCATTATTTTTTCATTTCCTTTAGTATCTTTTGTACATCCATTTTTATTTTACGTTTTAAGAAGTATCTCTCCACATTCTTTATATCCCTTTCTAATAGTTCTTGTGAGTTAGGACTCTCTAATTTTACCCCATGGCTTAGGTCTATTAATATTGCTTTATCTTTATAATTTAAGATATTATATTCACTTAAATCTCCATGTACAAATCCTTTTTTATATAAGATTTTTATGTTTTTTATTATCTGGTTGCTGAATTTCTTATAATCTTCTGGTTCTTTATCCTTTAGTTTTGGTGCTGCTTCTTTATCTCCTATAAATTCTAAGACTAATACATTATCTCTTACTGCATATGGTGTAGGTACATCTGCTCCTGCCTCTCTTGCAACTAATAGATTTCTATACTCTCTTTGTGCCCATGCTTTTATTATTTGTCTTCTTTTTTTCTGCAAACCACTGAATCTTGGATCATGAGCTATATATTGATACATTTTCCTAAAATCACATGCATTTACTCTATAGATTTTAACACAAACTAAACTCCCATCTTTCTTTACTGCATTGAATACATTGCTCTCTTTTCCAATGGATATTGGACTTTTTAATTCCTCAAAATACCCATCACTGCTTAACTTAAATAAAGTTAATAATGTTTTATTATCAAATACATTCTTGAATGTTTCAAATTTATCTCTGCTTGACATATTTATTATATTTGTAAATAGTTTAATAAATCTAGTCATTTCACAGATAGATTCTTTGATATTATTATAGAGTTAGTTGCTCTGTTTCTCCCATTAGTTTTAGACTTATACAAGTTATTATCAGCCTCTTTTATCAGATCTTCTACCTCTATCTCTTTTGATACTGTTGTCATTAAACCTATAGAGATTGTTACAGCATTATTTGGTTGGTTCTCTTTAAACTTGAAATTATAACTTTCAACAGATTTTCTTAATCTTTCACATACTTGTAATCCAGTCTCATTATCTGTTTCAGGCAATATTATTATGAACTCTTCACCACCATACCTTCCTATTATATCATTTGTTCTGAAATTGTTTTTTAATAATACAGCTAGTTCTTTTAATAGATAATCTCCAGCTTGATGTCCGTTCTTATCATTATAATTCTTAAAATAATCAATATCTGTCATAATTATTGATAAATATTTCTTAAAATTCCTTGATTCATATCTTAATTTTTCAATAAAATAATTTCTATTATACAATCCAGTTAATGAATCTGTTATGCTTTTATCTTTTACTTGTGTATACTCTAATGAATTTATTATTGCATAATTTATTTTAGATAAAAAGTAGTTTATCAGTTTTACATCTTTTTTATGTATATTTTCAGGTTGATCATATATGTTTACATAAGTTATTATTTTATTATCATTTATTATTGGTATTACTAACAATGATTCTTCACTATCATTCTTTAAATCAAACAGTATTGTATCATTCTTTAAGTTCTTGACAATATAGGGAATACTTACTTTATAAACCTCTTTCATTATTCTATTCTCAGATTCTATTAATTTTTCATCTTTTAGATTCCCTAAGAAATATCTCTGTCTATTAATGATAACAGAACATTTGTCTATCTTAAATGATTCATTAAGGAACTTTAATAGATTTTCAGCTAATTCTTTTATCTCTAATTTTTTTGTTATATCTATTAAGAAATTCTGGAATATACTCATTAATTTTATCTGATATTCATATTCCTCTATTTTTTTATTTATTCCCTCTTCCATGGTTCATTTGTAATATAATATGTATTAATAAAGTTTTTATTTGATTAATAATATTTTGCAGTAATTAAATTTCGACGTAAGTTTTATAAATAAGTTGAATTCATGAAGCTTGTTCTTAGGATAAAAAAAGATGGCTGAAAAAACAAAAGCACATGAGATGGCTGAAAAGCAAAGAGAGATTTCTATTAGTGAATTCTTTGCAAAGAACAGGCATTTATTAGGTTTTGATAGTCCAAGAAAAGCATTGTTGACAGCAGTTAAGGAAGCAGTTGATAATTCTTTAGATGCCTGTGAAGAAGCAAGGATTCTGCCTGAAATTAAAGTTGAACTCCAACAATTGAAAGAAGATCGTTTCAAAGTTATTATAGAAGATAATGGACCTGGTATTGTCAAAGAACAGATTCCTAAGATTTTTGGTAAATTATTATATGGTAGTAAATTTCATAGACTAAGGGTTTCTCGTGGTCAGCAAGGAATAGGAATTAGTGCAGTTTTATTATACGGTCAGTTGACTACAGGTAAGGGTATGCATATTACTAGTAAGATCTCTCCAAGGCATTCTGCTAATTATTTTGAAGTCCAGATTGATACTCAAAAGAACGAACCATTAATAGCACAGGAAAAAACTGTTGATTGGAGCAAAGATCAGGGTACTAGAATTGAAATAGAGATGAACGCTTCATATCAAAAAGGTAAACAATCTGTTGATGAATATCTTAAAGAAATAGCTTTGATAAATCCTCATGCTACTATTATTTACAAGACTCCAGAAAAAGAACTTATTAATTATCCTCGTGCTGTTAATGAATTGCCTAAAGAAGCTAAAGAGATTAAGCCTCATCCTTATGGAGTTGAATTAGGAGTTTTAATTAGGATGCTCCACTCTACAACTTCCGGTGCAGTAAGTACTTTCTTGCAGAATGATTTCTCAAGAGTCTCTCAGCAATTAGCTGTTGAAATTTGTAATAATGCTAAAGTTAATCCTAGAGCTCGTCCCTCTACTATTGCAAGAGAAGAAGCAGAGAATTTATTTAATGTTATTCAAAAAACTAAGATTATTGCCCCACCTACAGATTGTCTTAACCCTTTAGGTGAAGATGCTTTAGTTAAAGGTTTAAAAAAGGAAGTTGATGCTGAGTTTTATACAGCAGTCACAAGACCTCCTACTGTTTATAGGGGAAATCCTTTCACAATAGAAGTATCTCTTGCTTACGGAGGATCATTACCTAAGGAAGAATCTATTAAATTAATGCGTTATGCTAACAGAGTTCCTCTGCTTTATCAACAAAGTGGTTGTGCATCTACTGAAGCTGTTATTGATACAGCATGGAAAAGTTATGGTTTATCTCAATCTAAGGGTTCATTGCCTATAGGTCCTATTGTTATTGTTGTCCATATGGTTAGCGTTTGGGTTCCTTTCACATCTGAAGCTAAGGAAGCTATCGCACATTATGAAGAAATAATAAAAGAAATGAAACTGGCACTTCAGGAAGCTGGAAGGCAGATGGGTTCTTATATTAGAAAAACAGTCCATGCTCGTGAACAGCAGGAAAAAATTAATTTATTCGAAAAATATATTCCAGAATTAGTTAACTCACTGCATGTCTTGACAGGTGAAAAAAAAGAGTTATTGCAGGAAGAATTATCTAAGAGTCTAAAAAAGAATATTAAGGATTTATTGGCAGAAGTAAAAGATGCTGAAAATACTAAAATTAAAGGAAAGAATGTTGTATTAGCAGACAAACAACAGACATTAGATATTGAGGACGAAGATGGCGGCTAAAGACGAAAGTAAAGGTACATTGAAAGAATTTGGTTTAAAGATTGTAGAACAAATTAAAAAAGGCAAAAATCCTGAAATCTCTTTCCCATTAAGGAATTTGAGTAATATTATTTATGATGAAAAATCAAGAACTTTAAAATTGGGTAATAAAAAAGGTTCTAGAAGTTTTTTCAACGTTGCTCACTCAAAAAAATTCTTACAGACAGTAGAAGTAGCATCAGTTATTAAAGAAAAATTAATTGATTCTGGTAAACATTCAAGCCTGAGAGATGTCTTCTACATGGTTAAGAGAACTATCCCTGGGACTAGTACAAATTTAGTTGATGAACAGACAGAATCAGACAAAGCTATTGAAGACTTAGAAGTTATAACAACATTATCTAGAGAACAGATGCATGTTAACGCTAACAAGAATGGTAGTGTAGCAGGTAAAGTAGTAATTGAAGATCGTGGAGATACTATTGACTGGTCTAAATTAGGTTCTGGTGGTTGGGCTATACCCTCTAATGTTGAGGATATTAAATTCAAGAAAGTTGATGCTAAATATATTATTTATATGGAGAAAGCAGCTGTATGGGAACGTCTTAATGAAGATAAGTACTGGCAGAAAAACGAAGCTATTATAGTCTCATCACAAGGACAAACAACCAGAGGTATTAGAAGATTATTACAAAGATTATATGATGAATACAAATTGCCTATTTACGTTCTTTGCGATGGAGATATTTATGGTGCATATATTTACTCAGTAATAAAATATGGTTCTATAGCACTAGCTCACGCTTCTGAAAGATTAACAATTCCAGGAGTTAAATACGTAGGTATTACAATGGATGATGTTGAAAAATATGATCTTAAGAAACACTTTATTAAATTAGATGAAAAGGATTACGCTAGAATTAAACAAGTTTCAGAATACGACTGGTTCAAGAATAATAAGGAATGGCAGAGACAATTCAAGATGATGAAAGATTTTAAATCTAAAGTAGAGATTCAGTCATTATCATCTAAAGATATAAGCTTCGTATCTGAGGTTTATCTTCCTAATAAAATAAAGAACAGGGAATTTTTGGATTAATTTTTTATTATATCAAATTTATTATAATTTTTCTTTCACGGAAAGCTTTTTAAATTATATAGGGTTCCTAATTTTTGAATGGCCTTGTAGCTCAGAATCATAAAATGATGAGCAATCGGTAGAGCGCTTGACTGTTAGATTATTTGCAGCGATCAAGAAGTCGGCAGAGGTTAAAAAATAACCGTCGAATTCGAGTCTGCCCAAGGCCGTTCATATTTACAAGTTTTCCGAAAGATTTACAAAAAATTCTAGATAATACTCTTAAACCTTAAAATTAGTTATATAATATGGAACTTGATTTATCTAAAGTTGAATTTAGTAGAAATGATATTAGACTAAATATAAATACTCCTAAATCTCTTAATGATGAATTAGCTTATTTTATTGGTATACATATTGGAGATGGATGTCTTGGTAATTATAAATCAAGTAAATATTGCATGGAATATAGTGGACATTTAATAGATGAAAAAGATTTTTATTCAAGAGAGTTCAAAGAACTATTTAAAAAGTTATTTAATAAGGATATTAAAATAAAAGAAGTAATTAGAGAAAAAAGGAATTGTATAAAATTATCTTGTAAATCTAAAGCAATTTTTACATTTATTAATAAAGTTATAGCCATAAATGAAGGACCAAAAAAAGATATTGTTATACCTATGGTAATTAAGAATTCTAAATATATGAAATATTTTCTTAAGGGATTAGCAGATTCTGACTTCTGTTTATCATTCAAATCAAAAAATAATAGTCCTAATAATAATCCATCAATAAGTATTAGCAGTTATAGTACAGAATTAGTTAAAGAAGTAAATAAAGAGTTGAATAAAATGGGTTTTATTACATATACAAGATTCGAATTTTTTAGAAAAAGATATGAAAAGAAATATCTATCTAATTTAATAGAGATCAATGGAATAAAACAATTAGAGCTTTGGATGAAATTAATAGGTTTTAACTCGCAAAAACACCTAACTAAATACTTAATTTGGAAAAAATTTGGATTTTGTCCCCCATACACTTCATTACCTGAAAGAGAAGCTATTCTAAAAGGAGATTTAAATCCATATTCTTTCTATAAAAGCACCCCAAAATCTTTATAAAGTTTATACAAAGACCTAATCCAACGGGCCCGTGGCTTAACCTGGTTATAGCTCTGCTCTGATATCTGTAGTCAGCAAGGCAGAGGTTCTGTGTTCAAATCACAGCGGGCCCATATTTATTATAAGATTTATTACTTTTTAGTAAATAGATAAATATATATAAAATAAATTGAATTTTTATAATATGTCAAAAATAAAAAAGAAGAGTCTTCCAACAGGAATGTCACTTCTGACGATAAGTTTATTTATAATTACAGTTTCTTTTTTCTCTTATTGGGGGTACCAATGGGTAGTATATTTATTAGGCAAATATTTTCAAGTCACGACTAATAGTACATTCTTCGATCTTATTGCAGGTTTAGTATCTATGATTGCTGCAGTTTTGGTATTTATCGGCGGTGTGAAGGTATGGAATTTAAAGGAAAGTTCATTAAAATTCATAGCTATAGGATCCATCGGTTTTATAATTAAAGATATTTTGAATATGATCAATGTAATTTATACTCTAAATCTTAAAGGAGTTTTAGTTTTACAAGATATTAAAGGCGCAGCATGGGATATTGGATGGATTTTTGTTTACATTGCCTTTTGGGTTGTTATCTTAATATATTTTAATAAAGAATCTTTTAAAAAAACTTTAGAATAATTCTTTTAGAAAACCATTTAAACAAGTATTCCTAGAGTTTATTTATCAAAAAAGGAGGTCATTTAAATAATGGCAGCAAAAAAAGAGACAAGTATGAGTAGTGGTGCTATGTGCCCTATGTGCAAAGTTCCTATGTCACAATGTGGTTGTATGGGAAAAATGCACGTATGTAAAGGTTTAGTTATGTTAGTTTTAGGTGTTTTATTATTAGGTAGCAATAATTGGCCTTGGGCTTCTTGGTTTACTCTAGAACACGTAGTTGTTTTACTATTAGTTTTAGGTGGTCTTAAGATGTTTGTATGGGGTTGTATGGCTGGTAAGTGCCATTAATTCTTTTTTATTTTTTATTTAGATTATTATAATTTTATCCTTGTATTATTTCATAACTGTCTACTTTATCATTTTCAAAATATATTTTCAGAATGTCACAGTCGAGACTAAGGAATCCTCTTCCAGGACATATATAATATTCAATAATTTTAGTATTATTTATGTATGCATATTTTTCTCCTAATAAACTTATTACTTGGCTTCTGTTCTTTTCTTCAAGTATTTCACTGTCTATTAGATCTTTAACTAATTCGTTTCTTTTACTTGTATTATTGTTCCATTCTTCTGTATTAAAATCTCTTGATGGAGGAGAATATTTATAGAACAAAAATGATACTATACTTATAGAGATTACTGAGAATATTATTATACATGTTAAGAACCATATCAAGTAAAACTTCCAATTCTTTAATGGATTAGTTTTCTTATTCTTTCTTTTAAAGATATGATATACTATTATGAAGCTTATTATTCCTATAAAAATTTTAAATAATACTAACATTTATAATTCACTTTCCACTACATATTTTGGTAGTTTTCCTTTTAATGACTCTTCTTTTTTTGCTATTCTTAATAATAGCTTTTCTAATTCATAATTTTTGTCTTCATAATAAGTTATTTTGTTAGGCAGACCTGAACTAGTTGGTATAGCATTATCATCATATTCTCTAACAAATACTACTCCGCCTATTACTCTTATATATTCTGGGAAATTATTAATTCCTCTATTAAAGATCCTGAATCCTCCTAAATTGTCTTTATACTTATCCTTATCTTTAAGTTCCTTAAGACTTGAAAGTTTTTCTTTTATCATTATTATTTCTGTTTCATTATTAATAATCCAATGAGGGCTATCGGCACGACCAGAATAAATAGGCATTGAAACACCTAAACCTTTATTATCAGATAAATTATACTTTTCATTCAAGAAATTATTATTAGTTTTTTGAGTACATGCACTTATTAAAAATGCTAACAGGATTAGTATTATAACCAGAGTTTTATTTTTTAACATAAGATTTTATAGTAATTATTTATTAATAAGTATTGTGAAATAGGTTTTATATTCCATTTATTATACAAATTCTTAAAAACCTTTAATTATCATTTATCCTATGGGTGAGATTACTAATAAACAACTTTCTCTTGTTGAGTGGCTTTCTCGTGTTAATTATAAGAATATTAATGAATTAAGAGTTGAGGATGATTCTAAAAGAGAAAGATTAGAAGTTTTATCTAAGATTATTGACATTAATTTTGATAAACAAGATAAATTTTCAGCTCTTGACTTTTTTAATTCTTCAACATCTGAAATTAAAGATTATATTTCTAAGAATGTTTCTGTTCCTTGTTCTTTTAGGCTTGTTTCAAATGATCCTTCTCTTCCTAAACTTCGTGTTCGTGGTAAATCTTTGCTTGATAATATTGTGTGGTTGAAACAACAAACTGTTGATTTTAGTAAATATGAACTTCATATTGGTCCTCATGTTGATCCTGTTTTCTCTACTATATTTATTATTAATTCTTCTGGCATTCAGGGGGAGATTATTAAAGGTGCTCATAATGAACTAACTCAGGGTTATACTAATTCTAATATTATGTCTTTCTTTTTTGATTTTAATAATTGGAATTTTTCTAATAATGATTTAGAACTTCAGAATGAGATTAAAAAAACAGTTTCAAATCTTATTGTTAATGATTTAAACAAACAATCTTCAATTAAAAAAAGTTTGAATAGCGAATTTTTCAATAACTATTTGTTAGGTTATTTTGAATCAACAACTTGGCCTAATAATGATATTGTTTTTATTGATTATAACAGGATTTTATATAAGGATATTAATACTTTTTCTAATGTTGGTAATTCTGATGAATTTTCTGGTCAGATTGCAAATCCTGGATTAGTAAGGGGTTATGTTAGATTAGTTTCTGATAATAATATTTCTTCAGATATTAATAATGATGATATTCTAGTTTGTGATATGACTTCTATTGAATATTTACCATTAATGTCTAAATCTCTTGGTGTTATAACATCTCGTGGCGGGATTTTATCTCACGCAGCCATTGTTTGTAGAGAATTAAAAAAACCTTGTATTGTCGGTGTTTATGATGTTATTAAAAAACTGAATAATAGAGACTTTATTGAATTAGATGCAAATAATGGTATAATAAGAAAATTACCCTATCTTTGACCCATTATCAATTTGTTTGTCAGGGGTTAATACAATAACATTTCCTTTCTCATCGCTTGCAGCTAACAACATTCCATTGCTTTCTATTCCTCTTAATTTTGCTGCTTCTAGATTTGCTAATACTATTATTTGTTTTCCTATTAATTCTTCTTTAGTATAATACTTCTTTATTCCTGCTACTATTGTTCTTGTCTCATTTCCTAAATCTATTTCTAGTACATATAATTTATCTGCATTTGGATGATCTTCTACTTTTTTTACTGTAGCAACTCTTAAATCTAGTTTCTCAAAATCTTCATATTTCATTTTTTCTTGTCCTCTAGTTTTTTGAATAAAACATCTCCTTTCTTGACTTTTGTATTTTCTAATATTCCTGGGAAACAATCACTTAATTTAGGTATTACATTTGATTCAGTAGTCTGTCCTATCTGCTCATTTATCTTTCCTGATGTTTCTGGCATGAATGGATATATCAATATTGAAGTTATTCTTAATGCCTCTATTAGATTATATAATATTTTATTTAATTTTGTTTTATCTTTTACTTCCCATGGTTTATTATCATTTACATATTTATTACAATCCTGCACAAATCCCATTATTCCAGCTATCGTATTATGTATCTCTAAGTTTTCCATGAATTTATCTAATTGTTTTATTTTTAAATTCTTAAATAATTTTTTATCAATTTTATCTTTTTTAACTTCAGAATCTAAATTCTTCTCTATCAATGTTAATGTCCTTGATAATAAGTTTCCTAACTCATTTGCTAATTCATTATTCATCCTGTTTTTTAATGATTCTTCTGAAAAATCTCCATCATTGCCAAATGGTATCTCTCTTGCATAATAATATCTTATTGCATCTGCTCCATATTTATCAACCAAATAATTAGGATCTATTACATTTCCTATTGTCTTGCTCATTTTTTGTCCATTTACTGTAAAGAATCCATGTGCAAATATTTTCTTTGGCAGTTTATATCCTGCAGACATCAACATTGCAGGCCAGATTATACAGTGAAATTTCGTGATGTCTTTGGACATTAATTGAATATCTGCGGGCCAATAATCTAATGGATGTAGGTAAAATGTCAAAGCATCAAACCAAGTATAAAAAACTGCCTTATCATCATCTAAGAATGGTATGCCCCAAACTTGAGTCTGTCTTGATATACTTATATCTTTCAATCCATTTTTCACAAAATTTATTATTTCATTTCTTCTAGATTCTGGTTGTACAAATTTTGGATTTTTCTCTAACATTTTTAATATTTTATCCTGATACTTGCTTAACTTAAAAAAATAGTTTTCTTCATGTATCTCTTTCGGTGTTTTATTATGATAAGGACATACACCGTTTACTAAATCATCAGGCATATAGAAAGCTTCACAACCTTCACAATATAATCCTGAATATTTTCCTTTATAGATATCACCCTTATCTCTTACTTTCTTAGTAAATTCTAAAACAAGGTTTTTATGCCTCTCCTCTGTTGTTCTTAAAAAATCATCATATTCTATATTTAGTCTTTTCCATGTTTTTATCCAGTGTTCTGCCATGAAATCGGCAAATTTTTTAGTATTATTAAATCCAAATTTTATAGCTGCCTGCACTGTTTTTTGTGAGTTTTCGTCTGTTCCTGTAATAAAGAATACATCCTCTTCTTTTAATTTATGCCACCTTGTTATTATATCAGCTATAACAGTTGTATAAGCATGCCCAACATGTGGCATATCATTAATATAATAAATAGGGGTTGTTACATAAAATTTTTTTTGTTTTTTCATATTACATATTTATATATCCAAATTTTTCATTTCTCTCTTGAATATTATTCCTTGCTTCTTTTATGTCATTAAGCTTATCCTCATGTTTCATAAATCTTTCTATATTATCAAATAATGTAAGCAAATCTCTTTTTTTAGACAATGTTAATTGATAATAATCAGAGTTATAAGGATAACCCCCTTTTCTAATATATTTTGTCATTTCAGATTTATGGATATATGATTTGATATTTAGATAATGTAAAAGTTGTAATTTTATTTTTTTCAAAAGTTTAATATTATAATTACCTAATGAATAAACAGCTTGTCCTTCATGTATACCTATATGACCTTCAGCATCTGTAAATCCGGCCAAAAAAGAAGTAAAAGTGATCTTATCAGCGAGTATATAATCATAATTATCTTTAGGTAGTAGAAAATCAAAAGAAAGATCAAGAAATGCTTCTATATTTACACAGATTTTACCATCCTTGCGTAATCTTGGTTCACTTATCCATACTCTACCATATTCATTAAACAAAGATTTTATCAATTCTATTTGAGCAGGTTTAGTAGAAGCACAATCAGTTTTTATTGTCTCTCCGGTTTTTCTCACCCTTAAGTCACCTAATCTAAAGCCTATTAAGTATACTTTTTCATAAATATCTTTATCAAAACTTTTTCTTTTATAAATTATATGTGATTCAGATGATGATCTTAATTTTATTCCATAATCCTTAAGTTTCCTATGGACTGTTCCTCTTTTATAACCATAGAATTTTTCTATTTTCCAAGTAGATAATTTTTTATTTAAATATAATTTAATTAATATATCCTTAGTAGGGATATTAGAATGGTAATCTTTAGATTTTCTGGATTTGAGATTATATTTTTTCAATAATTTCCATATTTTAGCTTGAGAACAACCAAATAAATCAGCTATTTCAAATGTTGTTAGTTTTTGAGTAATATATAATTTCACTAATTTATCTTTGGGTATAATGAATCTTCTACAATTTGAGAATTTATGAGTTATATCATAATCTCTAAGCCTCTTTATTATAGTACAATTTTTACAATTAAATTGTTTAGATAGTTTAGATATAGACTTACAATTATTATAAGCAGATTGCAATTCATCCTTAGTTATTATTATAGAATGCTTTCTAGATGTTTTATTAGCCTCATTTAATATTCTTATTTTTATTTTATATTTTTTTAACCAAAACTGTATTGTTCCTCTAGAACATTTAAATATTTCTTTAAGTTGGTTCATTGATAATTTATCTTTTTGATATAGTTTTCTCAGTTCATATTTATCAATGAAATATTTTCTTCTTTTATCAGATTTCATTTAAGATATTAATGTTTTTTACTTTATAAATCTCACGCGCAACTTGTGTCGTGTCCAGTGCAGCATTCAAAAAATCCGTAAAGTTTTCAGGAATTTTAGAAAATTAATAAAATTATAACTTGATTATCTCTCATAAATTTTAGCTTTATCTGTAAACTCATTTACTTCTGATGCTTTTTTGTCTGGAAATGTTTCAAATTTTATTTTTCTTTCTTCAAGCACCTGAACAAGTACAACTCCTTTTACCTTACTTCCCGGAGTGCTTCCTGTAATTTGGGCAAAACTTGTCCTGTCCCACCTTTCTCCATTATTTTTGATATATTCCCATGGTATTAACTCATATTTTATCATACCATTATTTACATCAATATTAGCAAAGTCTGGGGCATTTCCTTTAACAGCAAACTGTTGTGCTTCCCCTTTAAAATCACCTATAGAGACTATCAACAAATCAGGATCTAGCCCATCATATGCAAAAGCTAAATGAGTTTTCCAGTAACCTATACTTCTTTTATATTCTTTCTTTCCTTCATACCAGTTTGTCCCTCTCTCAAACCAACTTCCAACTAATTTACCGTCAATATCATAATCAAGCTTTCCACCTCTAGGCATTTTTTGCCGTATATTCTTATCTAATAATTGACTCTTAATTGGTTCTTCAAAATAATCAAACATATCTACTGTATGGACTTTCCAAGGCTCAGCTTCATAATGCTCTAGAACTATAAATCCTTTCAATGTTATTTTCTCATCATGTACTGAAAAATCAAATCCTGGTGCTTTTCCTATTACTTCACCAGCTTCTACTTTTACTGATTCACGGTTTTGTAATGCTTTCTGTAGTTTGTCAGATAATTGATTTACGTGAATGTATATTGTTTTAAAAGAACAACTATGTTGGATCTCAAATCTGTAATCCCCAATACTACTGCTTGAATATTCTGATGGCATGCTTGCTATTTCAGTGATTATACCTGCAGCAGGAGATAAAACATCTACAAACTGATTTACATCTTCTCTAGAATCTCCAGGTTTCCAAGTCTTAGATGTATAATATCCATGATCAATAGGTGTAACATGTCCCCCAATCATTAGACCTATAGGTTCAATGAATCCAATATCTTCAATTCTCATGGGAGGTGAAGTAAATATTATTGTTTCTATGTTCTCACAGTTATTTCCTCTTGGTTGACCTTGTGTAGATATCTTTTCCTTTGGATCTTTAGGTTCTTCTGCAAGTATAATAGAGTCTAATCTTCTTCTATATTCATCTAGTTCTTCTGAGGGAATATTTGTTACACCATTTAATCTCTCTAAAATTTGATTATAATGATCTTTACCAATTTGTCTTGGTCCTTTTGCATGCCAATAATCAATTTCTTTTTTAATCTCATTAAATTTATCATAATCAGTAGGAGGATGTTCAGTAGATGTAGATGATAAATTTTCTCGATAATTGTTTTCTATAGGTTGAGAACATCCAATTAAGATTATTAATAAAAATATCAACACCCTTTTCATGAGATAGTATCTTTTTATGAGTTTAAAAATTTATCTTTAATTAAAAAAATTAATTAACATGTAAAATAATCTTTAGTTATGGAACAAAAGCAAGTTTTAGATATTATTAAAGTTTTAAAGGATAATTATCCTAATGCTAAATATTACCTAAACTTCTCTACTCCTGTTGAATTGTTAGTTGCAGCAATTCTTTCAGCTCAATGTCGTGATGAAGTTGTGAATTCTACTACTGAAGTATTATTCAAAAAATACAAATCAGCTGAAGATTTTGCTAACGCTAATTTAGATGTTTTAGCTAAAGATATTGATAAAATTACATTCGGAGATAATAAAGCTAAGAATATTATATCTTCTTGTAAGATTTTAGTTGAAAAATATGATTCTAAAGTCCCAAAATCCATTGATGAGCTTACTTCATTGCCAGGTATTGGTAATAAGACTGCTTTAACAATTTTAATTAATGCATATGGTATTGTTCCTGGAATTAGTTGCGACACTCACGTAATTAGACTATCTTATCGTTTAGGCTGGACTAAAAATAAAAACCCAGATAAGATAAGAGATGATTTAGAAAAGATTATTCCTAAGGATGATTGGGCTAAGATTACTTGGTTATTAAAAGCTCATGGTCGTAAGATTTGTTTAGCTCCAAATCCTTATTGTTCTAAATGTTTCTTGTCTGATTCATGTCCTAAGTATGGAGTTGTTAAAAGATTATGAAATCCAAATTTGTTATTCATGAACATTTCTCTAAAAGAAAACATTTTGATTTTCGTTTTGAAGTTGGTGATCATTTAGAAAGTTATGCTATTCCTAAAGAATTTCCAATAGATAGTACAAAACGTTTAGCTGTTTTCGTTGGTTTAAGACCATTGTCAGCTTTAACTTTTGAAGGTATAATTGAAGAAGGTAGTTATGGTGCAGGTAAAATAGTTATTTGGGATTCTGGTGATATTGAATTCTCAGAAAATACTGATAAGAAAAAACATTTTATTTTATATGGTAATAAGATTAAAGGTGAATTCTCCATGATTAATTTTAAGGATAAAAATTGGTTATTATCTAAGAAGGATTAACAATATTTATATACAGATAGTTACAAAGTGTATATATGTTAGAGGAGATAACCGGTTTTGTAACACAGAATGTCAGTAAAGAGTTTTCCTGGGTTTGGATTGTTTTCGCTGTTATTGTTATTCTGATTTTAATATTTACTATTAGGCAGATTTTAGATATTGCTATTGATTTATGGAAGCTTCCTTTTGCTATTGCTATTGATGCTTTTGATCTTATGGCATCATCTAATCCTTATTTTGATGTTGTCGCAGCAGTTGGCAGTATTCTCATATTCTGGCTTTTAGCTAAGCGTGGCCATCACATGTCTAAAATTTTCGGTGTTATAGCAGCTGCAGAGTGTATTATAGGTGTTTGGGTCTTCCCTCAATATGCTTTTATTACTAATTTAGTTCCTACTGCAACATTATTGATGTTTATTGCTATCTGGAGTGATTAAATATGAATTTACATAAAAACTGGTGGTTTTGGATTGTTTTAGTATTAATAATTCTATTAGTATTATTTATAATACTCAAGATTAAGATGAATATAGTAGGAACAAACATTTCTCAAGGATTGAAGGGTGTTGGTATAAACTAGAAAGGCAATCTTTATTAAAACAATAATCTTTTTATATTAATTATGAACAATCTACTACTTATCTTATTACTCTTAGGTGCTATTGGAGCTATCTTTTGGGTATTGAAAGGTGAAAAATTTAATAGGAGTATGCTAGAAAAATGAATTTCATTAAAAAACTTTTTGAAAATAAGGTTGATGAGACAGTTCATAGACAATTTAAGAGATTCAGTAAGGGTACTTTTGAAAATCGTGCTTTAATTGACATGAAAGTAGGTTCTAATATTAAAGTTAAGACAAGTTTTGAGTACGCTAATGATTTCGCTAGATTTATGGCTAATACTATTAAGGATAAAGTTAAGATTTCTGGTGGTATTATTACTACTAAAGATTTAAAGAGTGATTTAGATTTCAAACCAACTATTAAGCAGTTTGCTGGTGTTAAGACTTATTTAATTGAGAATGATATGTCTAAAGACCAGATTATTAACTTAATGGATAAATTCCCTGATGCTTTATTCTTATTCTCATTCACTACAGAATATGGAACTTTGAAAACAAAAGTTAAAGCCCCTAAAGCAGGTAAAGCTGGTAAGGGTGAAGAAGAACCTAAAGCTGATTACTGTGTATTGACAACTTCTGATAAAAACTTCATTAAAGAATTTGCTTTTGATATTAAGGAAAATTTTAAGTCTTTATTCATTAAGCACACTTTTGTTATTGAGTCATTGGTTGTTCCAGATGAATATAAAAATGATTTAGAAAAAGCTAGAATGAATGCTAGAAGAAAAGGTAAGATTATCAGAAACTTAACAATTGATGATAAACAAGATGTTAAAGAAATGAATTTTGAAGCTTAATTTTATCCAAACCACTTTCCTAATCCTTCTTGTTTTTCTTTCTTTTTTCCAAATACCATTTCTGCCATTTGTTTTGCTAATTCTAATGTCTGTTTCAAATAAGGTGGTATATTATATTTATTAGCTAGACTTATACTTGGTTCTAAATATTTCATTACTGATCCTTCTGATATTGTAAATATTATTTTCCCAAAACATTTGCTGCAGTTTCCTTTTAATGTTGGTCTTCTATATTTTTCATTACAACTTACACATCTGAATTGTTGCGTTGAGAACTTTCTTAGATTTCCTTTTATATCTCTTATGAAATGTCTCTCTATTATTAACCTTGCAACATCATGTTCATCTACTGCTCTTAATTTTGTACATAATATCATCTGTTTTTCTACTTTATCCTGCATTGTTGGTAATGTTTTATAACTGCTGCATCTTACTCCATTATTTAGATTTAATGTATCATGTGTGAATCCCCATCCCTCAAATTGTCCCTCTTTCCCTAAATCTGATTTTAATGTTTTTATTTTTACTTCTGATGCAGATTTATATTCTAAACAAGATTCATATAATTCTAAAGGATATTTAAAAGTTATATCCATATCAAACACCATATCATCTACCTCTGCTGGTATTATCATTGAACTTAATACTAATGGTTCATCTTGTGTTGCTCCTCTATGATTGCTTAATAATTTTGGTGAAAAATTCAATAATGCATCCATTAATAACATAACACAACTTTCATCTCCATCTGCGTCACGTCTCATAATACTATGAAATAGTGGATTTGCTAACATTGCCTGTGTTTTTGAAAATCCTATTATTCTTCCTACAATTCCAGCTGATGTATGGGGGCTTAATCCTATTACTAAATGTCCTACTAAATCACTTTTATTTTTCAAGTTATAATATCTTGGCATTCCATATAATTTTTCTAATAATTCATCTAAGAATTTTGCAACTCTGAATAATACAAAATCTGCTCCTTCATCTGTACTCTCGGGACATGATGGTAAAACTAGATCCTGGCATTTTATTTCTAATATCTGATCATCTCTTTCTAGTTCTTTCCCATAAGTATCATGTGTATATCCTAATTCTTTTAATTTCTCAACTGTAGTTCCTATCTCTAATGGTTTAAAGTGTGTTAAACTCATTTCTGTCATATCATATCTTGTTGTTCCATCTTTATTTACATAGATTTCATTCATAGATCTTAATATCCCTTTAACTAAATGTTCTGGAATATGATCTTTATTGCTTGTTCCTCTTACACCTTTTATTAGTTCTGGATAATTTCTTGTCTCTAACTTTTTTAATGCACTATCAAAATATTCTTTTATATTTAGGTCTATATATTTATATGATGAAACTTTTTCATGCCCGCATTTTCCTGTTTTGTCTTCACATTCTTTGCAATGAGAAATTTTTGTAGTTACAGTATCACAAGTTTGACATCTTCTATATACACTCTCTTTTTTACAATTTTCACAATAATATATTGAATATTCTGCTGTGATTTTTCCTTTATCTAATGCTGCCTGGAAACATCTTAGTCTTCCTCCCTCTTTTCCTACTGGGAACATTGCTTGTGGGCTTCCTGTTAATTTTCTCATTTTAGCCTTTTCAGGTCTTCCCATCCTGCTTCCTATATACAATCCTGATTTGTCTCTTATTTTTACTTCAGATAATTTATTTATTATCTCTAATACATTTGCTCCTTCAGTAATAATATTATTTATTTTTTCTTTATCATATTCAGAATTCAAAAATCCTAGACTTAACCTAAATGCTTTTGCCCAATCTCCCTCAATTACTACATATTCATTATTTACATTCTTATGCGGTAATCCTATTAATTCTAATATTCTCTTTTTCTTATCTTCAGGCATTAATGGTATTATTATTTTTTCTTCTTTTACAACTGCAAATCCTAGCCATTCTATTAATTGTTTTAATTGTTCTATATTCAGGTCATTCCAGTGATATGTAAATCTTGGATGTAATGGTATTGAATTCTTCTTACTTATTTCATATGCTTCATCAAAACTTAATTTCATATAATTTATATTTTTAATTAATTCAGAATATTCTGTTTTATTTTCTCCTAATGATTTTTCTAATTCTAATGCATACCAATCCTCATTATATCCCATAGGTGCTAATATATGATTTCTGTTCAAGAAATATCCATAATTTATTAATATATCTCCTACAAATATTATTTCTTCTACTTCTTTTGTTATCTCTTTTGCTTTTTCTTCTGTTTCTACAAATACTACATCCCCATTTTTTAATTTTACAATTGGCCCCTCTATTGTATCACAACTGCTTAGTACCATACTCTTTCCTGGTCTTTCTGTTTTCAACTGTGTCCCGTATGCTATGAAATCTTCTAGTACTCTCATTGTTGCTGGATGTATTGATGTATCACTTAATCCCATTGTCCTGCTTCTCCCTAACCTAGCTCTGAATGCCCCAACACTTAATGGATGCCCTAATACTGGTCTTCCTGCTACTAAATCTTTTATGTAAGTATAATCAGGACTTATCTTTGCTTTTCCTCCCTCCTTAGTTTTTCCTTTTGATTTTACCTCTTTTTGTAATGCTACATACTCTTCTAAGAATATCCAATGATCCATTCCCATTTCTTTATACCATTTTGAGAATTTTCCCCAGAATTTAGCAAATTTTTGGCATAATCCTTCTGCCATTACTAAACAAAACCCATTTCTTAATTTATTTGTGCTTACTCTTGGTAAGTTTTTATAATTTGGTACATCTATTTTCTCGCTTGGATCTCCCTCTATTTGTATTGGTAAATGTTTTGTTATAAAATCAGCCTCTCTTTTTGAAGGAAAATATTGTAGATTTGTGATTCTGTCATGGAAATGTTCTAATTCTGAAAATGTTCTATTAATCTCATCTTCAGTAGGATCATAAATATCATATCCCATCTTCATTCTTACATAATCTGCAACTCCTAAAAATATGCAAGTAGCTGTTGTTCCTGCACTTCTTATTGGTCCTCCGAAAAATAAACAGAAATATTCTTTTCCATCTAATCTTTTTCTTAGTTCTAGTTTCACAAATCCTTCTAATGGTGATGATACAACTCCATTTGTTATATATGCTAATCCAACTCTTAATGCTACTTCCATTGCCTCTTTTTTATCTTTGAATTTGCAGAATTTTTCATTAGCTGTCTCTTCTGCTATTAAGAATGATATCATCCAATTCTGGCTTCCGTATTTTAATTCTAATTCTTTTATTCTCTGGCTTACTCCGCTACCTTTTATTTGTGGAGCAACAACAGAAACTAATCCCTCTACTCTCTCTGCCATATCTCTCGCTAATGGAATCTCTACTCTGTCTTCAGGATCATACCCTTTTGCTCTTGCATTATTCGCTAATTCATAAGCTTCTTTTAATTTCGTATCTAATTCATTGAAATATAACTGCATTTTTGGGCTTATTTCTACCATATTTTATATTAAATTTTTTTCATTTATATAGATTTGTAGAATATAATAGTTAGTTCTGAAATTAAGATATTATTTATTAAAAAAAGTTCTATTTCCCTCCAGCTGCCATTCTCTCATTAAATAATACTTTTACACTATCATCTAAGAAATTCATTATTTTCACTTCACGTGTTTTTAAATTAATTATTGGTATCTTACCAGGATGTGGTATTATCCCTCTTTTTGCATTATCCTCACTCTGCACAACCCAACAGGAACTGTTTACTAATGTTACATTTCTATAACTCCCAACAGTGATCTGATGTATATGTCCTGAAATGAATATATCTGGCACATCAGTAATAACTAACGGATCAGCAGTTTCATCTGGTATATACAAATTAGATCCATGTGTTGGTGCTAGATGTCTTCTTTGTAATAAGAATTTCATTATCAGATCACATCTTGCTAATCCCCCTTTATCTCTTATACTCGGTACATTATCTGCATAGTATGGGAAACTATAACCATGATACATTAACACGTTGAATCCTGGAAAATTTTCAGATGAGTGTATATTAACAATTGCAGGATTACTTACAATGATCATATTTGGTATTTCATAGAATCCTTTAGAGATTAATGGATCAAATAGTGGCTGCGGTTCTGATACTCTCATTGCATCATGATTCCCCCCGCACATTATGATTTTTATTCTCTCTGGAATAAGTTTAAGATATTTTGTTGCTTCCTCATATTGTTTGTATATATCTTTTATCTCTAGATCATCTTCCTGTCCTGGATATATCCCTACTCCTTCAACAATATCTCCTGTAACAAACAAATATCTTACTTTAGAAGCAATCATTTTTTGTTGTTCATTTCCATATTCTCCTTTTAACCAATTTATTAGTTTCATAAAATCATCTTTCAAAAAATTCTTTATTCCAAAATGTATATCACTTATAAAAACAGAATATACTTCATCTTTTGATTTCTTCAATTCATGGTTCATTGGTATATCAGGTAGATATATCGTATTAGTAAATAATATCTTATTCCCCATAACACCAACTACTCCTATTATCTCATCTAATACTATATCTTTTGCTGTCTCAAATGTTTCCTCTCTTGTTTTTGTAATTAATACATCTATTACCCCTGTTGGATCTTCTAATGTTAATTTTATATTCCCATTTTTTGTCTCTCTTTTATCTAATACTACACCTATTACACTTACATGTTCCCCTTCAGTTTTTCTGCTTAATCTTGTAATAGAAATACTATCCTGTAATTCCTGTCTATTAAGCAATAATCTTTTTATTGATTCATATCTTGCTTTGAAATGACTTACAAAATTTTGTACATCTCTTTTATTCTCCTGGTTTTCTTTATATGAATTTATAATTACTACATTTGCTTCATCAGTTTGTTTCTCAGGATTTTTTATTTGTATTGTTACAGTATCTGTTTTAGGAATTTCTATAGTTGTTGTATTCTTCATTAATGTATTATAAACTTGATTACTTTTTCCTTTCTCAAAATTTACTTTTAATCTATCAAACTCATTCCATATTATATCATTATTATTAATATCATTTGATAACGCATCATCTGTGAATACTAATGGTCTGTTTCTTAATTTATTATTTAATTCTTTATACAATTTTGTAATATCTATATCTTCAGTATCACTATAACTTGAAAAAAAATCTGGAGCTAATAAAATGTCTCTATCTAAAAAAAATTTTATTATCTCTTTTTTGTCCATTTTAGTATCATATATTTAATCCCTCTTTTAATGTCTCTTTTATTTTTGGGATTGTTGATTGTGGTATTACTAATCTTATCTCTTTTGTTCTTCCATATCTTCCTTTGCTTATTACTTTTGCATTTATTATTCCTAACATATCCAACTCAGCAATTATATCAGATATTCTTCTTTGTGTTAATGGTTTTAATCCAACTTTAGTACATAATTCTCTATAGACTTCATATACATCTCCTGTGAATAATGGTTCATCCTCTTTTTGTGTATTTGATAGATTTAATATTGATAATAATACTAATTGGAATTGTTTTGGTTGTGTATGTACAACTTCTAATATCTTATCTCTCTCTATTTTTTCTTCTGCACTATCTATATCTTCTATTGAGATTGTTAATCTATTTGATCTCTCAGCTAATTCTCCTGATACTCTTAATAATTCTAATGCTCTTCTTGCATCTCCATGTTCCCTGGCAGCATATGCTGCACATTTTTCTATAACCCCATCTTTTATTGTTCCCTCTTTAAAACTTATTTTCGCTCTCTCTCTTAATATATCCTGTATCTGTACTGCATTATATGGTGGAAATACTAATTCTTCTTCACTTAATGAACTTTTTACTCTTGGATCTAAATTTTCCATGAATAATATATCATTAGATATTCCTATTACTGATAATTCTACATTTTTTAATTCCGCATTTAATCTTGTTAGATTATATAATATTTCATCCCCTGCTTTTTTTACTAATTGATCTATCTCATCTAATATTAATATTATTAATCTTTTTTCATTATCTATATGTTTCAAGAATATTTTATAGACCTCATCTGTTGGTAATCCTGTTGGTGGTATATCTAGATTGAATTCTTTTGCTAGTTGTGTTATTATTCTATACTCAGTATCAGCAACTCTTTTTAGTTTGCAATTTAGATATGCAATTTGTATTGGTAGATTCTTTTCTTTAGCTACTGCCATTATCTGTGATGTTACATATCTGCTTACTACTGTTTTCCCGCTTCCTGTCTTTCCATATAAGAATAAGTTTGATGGTCTCTCTAACCTTAATACAGGTGCTAATACTCCAGCAATATAATTCATCTGCTCATCTCTATGAGATATTTTTTCTGGTGTATAGTTTGATTGTAATACTTTTTTATTTAGAAATAATGGCTCCTTGTCGAGGTATCCTTTAAAAAATTCTGTTAATTCACCCATTTTACTTATTTATTATAATTATGTGTTATATAAACATTTTTATGTTAGAAAATACACACCTACACCTACATTTCCATTGCAATATTATTTTTCTGTTTTTTTTGAAAATCTTCTATTATTACTAGAAAATAAGAACACCTACACTTCCAGTAGAACTAAAATAATAATATAATATATAATATAGTATAATTAATAATATATAATATAATATAGAAAAATTTAAATAAGAAAATCTAAAAAATCTCTTTTCTTCATTATTTTTCTTTAAATCTCTATTTTAGGTTATTAAGTCTTAAAACTTGATTCCATAAGAAAATTTTTATTATTTTTAACTCCATACGCAAAAATGGGGTGTGGGTCTATAAGAAACAATGGTATATTTTTTAGATCAATTTTTATTCATCATTTTTTAGATTAATCTTCATTTTTAGAACACAAATATTTATAAATAAGTGTTTGCCTTTATCTTATTAGGTGTTAATGATGGATGAAGAAAAAAGATATTCTAGACAACTAATAGGAAAGAAAGTCGTTACTAAGTCTGGTAAAGTTTTTGGTGAAGTTAGCAATATGATCTTTGAGATAAGAACAGGTGAGATATTGCAGATGATTTTAAAGAATGTTACCGGATATTGTGAAGGTTTGGATTTGGAAAGGACTAAGCAGAATGAAGTTCTTGTCCCTTACTCAGCAGTTGTTGCTCTAGGTGACTTCGTAGTTGTTGCTGAAGAAGATATAATCTAAATTATTTTCTTTTATAATATTTAATCAGAATTATCTAGACATTATCTTAAGTAAGATATATAAATCTTTACTGACTATTATTAATTATGCCTGATGAAAAAGAACTGAAATATAAATCTACTGCTGATATTAAAGTCCCTAAAAAGATTTTTGAGCAGGTTATTGGTCAGGAAGAGGCTTTGAAGATTATTAAAAAAGCATCATTACAACGTCGTCATGTTCTTTTGATAGGTGAGCCAGGAACAGGTAAATGCTCAGGAAAAAATACAATTATTCCAACATCTGAGGGAGATTTTAGAGCTGAGGATATTTACAAAATATTATATAAAAATAATGAAGAAGTAGAAAGAGAAGATGGTTTTTATTTGAAGCCTTCTAAAAATATAGATCTTTTTACAATAAATAAGGCAGGGAAGATTGAAAAAGAACAGATAATTGCAGCATATAAATCAAAAGAAAAGAAAAAATGTTTAAAGATTACTTCTCGTTCAGGAGCAGAGATTATTCTTTCTGGAGAGCATCCTATTCTTTCAGTGGAAAAAGGGGTTTTTGTCTTTAAAAAAGCAGAGCAATTAATTAAAGGAACAGTCATTGGGATGGCAAGATCGTTGCCCTTATTAAATAAAGAGGAAATTGTAATAAAACCTACAAAAACAACAGAAGTTATTGATAATAAACAGGATTATTTGATTAAATACAAAAATAATAATGGTATTTCCTGCATAAATCTATCTCTACCTAAGAAAATGAATAAAGATCTAGCCTATATGTTAGGTGTATATGTAGCTGAAGGTGATTATAGTGGTGTTGTAAATTTCTCAAACAAAGATAAAAGAATAAAAGAGAGAATAAAAGAAATAGCCATAAAGAATTTATCTTATCCTAAAGAACTGATTATTGATACTGAAGAAAAGTTAGCCTTCAAGAGAGGAAGGACTTTTGGAGCAATATTAGAATTAGCATTTGATCAGAAGGTTTGGGATTATGAAAAAAGAAAGAAGCTGGAAAAACAATCAGGAAAAAAGAGAATTCCTAAGATAGTTATGTGTGGTAAAGAGAATATTATTAGGGCTTTCTTAGCAGGTTATATTGATGGTGATGGTCATTTTGATAAACAAGGACTGGAAGTTTCTTCTGCGAGTAAAGAATTGATTAATGATCTAAGATTGTTATTATTGAAGTTGGGGATTATCTCAAGGACAACAAAAAAATTAAAGTATGCTTCAAATACTGAAAAGAAGACAAGAAGGGAATATTATTATTTGACTGTAAGTGGAAACGAAAACTTGGTTAAATTAAAGAAAGATCTTCATCTTTTAAAAGAATATAAAAAGAATAGATTAGAAGAATTATCTTTTAAAAAAGGGAATACAAATGTTGATTTATTATTTGAATCACAGGAATTATTAAAAGAATTAAAGGATAATATCATAATTAATTACAAAAATTATAAGACTCATAATCAGAATTTTAACAGGTTCGCAAGAGGAGTGCAGGTTCCAAGCAGGGAATATATTCAAAGATTGGTTACAGAAATAAATAAAGAGCTTTATAAGATGAAAGGATTGAGATTTAATTTAGTAAAATATGAAAAATATAGTGAATATATTAAAGAAGGGATTAAAAATTTTTATAAGAATCTAGAAGAGAATAAAAAGTATTTTTCAGAAAGAAGTTTTCAAAGATATAGAAAAGGTGAAGTTCAACCATCTTTGAATATGGTTTGTAAAGTAAATAATATAAAAAATAAATCAAAAGAATTTTATCAACTCTTCAAAAAAGCTGGGGAATTAATGAATTTAAACTCCAAAGCTGGAAAAAGTTTTGAAAATAAATTATTAAAAACAACCATGATATCAATGGAGCAATCTGAAACAATGCTTGATGAATTCTGTAAAAAGATTACACAGATAGAATTTATATTAAAAAAATTAGAGATTATTTCAGATTCAGACATATTCCTTGATAAAATTAAAAAAATAGAGTTTGTTGAAGAAGATACTTATGATTTTGAAGTAAAAAATACTCACAATTTTATTGTTGGTAATGGGATTATAATTCATAATTCATTATTAGGTCAGGCTTTAGCTGAAGAGCTTCCCCCAAATAAATTAGTTGATGTTTTATCTTTTCCCAATGAACAGGATGAAAATAATCCATTGATTAGGGTTATGCCAAGGAATAAGGGCAAGGAATTAGTTAATAAATTAAGAATTCAGGGGTTTGCATCTTCTAAGAATATGAATATTCTTTTTTTTATACTTCTTATAGCTTCTTTGGTAACTCCTTGGTGGATTAGGAAACAATATGGTGATATTTTGGCAGCAGCTTCTTTGATCGGTTCTATGATCTTATTAGCATCTTTCATTTTCTTTTTTAGCATTAATAGAAGGATGGCTCCTCAGCAGAAGATTAAGATTCCTAAATTATTGGTTGATTCTTCTGAATATAAGACTTCACCATTTATTGATGCTTCTGGTGCTAAATCTGGAGCTCTTCTCGGAGATGTACTTCACGATCCTCTACAAACGTTTTCACCACTACACAGTAGTTATTTAAATAACAAAAAGTCTAAATTAGATAAAATTGTAAATAGGATTTTAAAAGAAAATGAATTAATTAAAAAAGATAATTATATATTTACATATACTAAACCAAAAAAATATTTTACTTTTGGTTATAATAATAAAATAGAAGAGAATAATGAGATATTATCAGTAAACAAATATAAATTTAAAGGTAGTTTAATAAAATTAATAACAGAATCAGGAAAAGAATTAATTGTAACTCCAGAACATAAAGTTGCAGTTAAAGGTTTATTTAATAAAATAAATTATATTAGAGCAGACAAAATTAAATCTCGACACAGGTTAATTACTTTGAATTAGTTTTTTCTAAAATTTTCGAAAGATTTTCAATGAAGAATTAGGCTCAGAAGCTGTTTAATTAAAAATTAATTTTTCAACCCCTTCATTTCTCGTACAGCTTTCAATGTTTTTATCATTTCTTCCAATTTTTTCGTAAACTTTTCAGGATTTTTTCCTAAACGCTTTTTAAAATTAAAATTTATATTTATTATATAAAAGAGGTGATGTTTATGATTAATATTAGTGTTTGGTTGTATGGCAAGCCTGCATGGGACTTAAATATTGAAGGTTCTGGTGATATTGATTCAGCTATGTTGAGGGAGCGTGCTGATGAACTTTGTAATCATCTTCATGTTGTCGCTGATCTTGTTGATAAATTGGTTTCTAATGGTTGGTATTGTCATGGTACCTTGTATTCTCTGGAATTTTCTAAAGATAATATTAGGGTAAAGGAAGATGCTGTTAAAGAACTAAATAATCTTGGTATTGATCCTGATAATATTGATTTAGAAGAGTATGAGGATATTTGTGATGAAGAAGATGAAGATCTGGAAGAAGATTAATTTTTTTTATTTTTAATTATATATCTATCATATTTTTCTTGAATTCTCTCCCAGTAAACCTTATAAATCTTCTAATCTTTTACTAACTTATGTCCCCTTTCAAATTAAAATCAGAAAAAGTAAAGAATATAGAAAAAGTTCCTTACAATGGTTATCTCTATAACTTAACAACAGAATCAGGAAACCTCTTTGCTAATAAGATTCTAGTAAAAAATTCAGGTGGTTTGGGTACCCCTGCTCATGAGCGTGTTATTGCTGGTTTTGTTCATAAGGCTAATGGTGGTGTTCTTTTTATTGATGAGGTAGCTCTTTTGGATTATCACTCTCAGCAGGAATTATTGACATCTTTGCAGGAAAAAAAATACAGGATTACTGGTCAGTCTGAACGTTCTTCAGGTTCTATGGTCTCAACTGAATTTGTTCCTACTGATTTTATCTTAGTTGCAGCAGGTAATCATGAATCTATTGAGAAGATGCATCCTGCTCTTAGATCTAGGATTAGAGGTTATGGTTATGAAGTTTATATGAATGATACTATGGATGATAATATTGAGAATAGGAATAAGATTGTCCAGTTTATTGCTCAGGAAGTTGTTAAAGATAAAAAAATACCTCACTTTTCTAAGGAAGCTGTTGATTTCATGATTAATGAAGCTAGACGTATGGCTGGTATTGCTAATAAGCTTACAGTAAGGTTACGTGAATTAGGTGGTTTAGTAAGAGCTGCTGGTGATGTTGCATTAGAAGAAAAATCTCAGTTTGTTACTAAAGATCATATCATTAAAGCTAAAAAATTCTCCAGGACCTTAGAACAGCAGTTAGCTGATAAATATATTGAGAACAAAAAGAAATATGAGATTATACTTACTAAAGGTAAGATTGTTGGTCGTGTTAATGGTCTTGCTGTTATTGGTCGTGGTGCTGCTCTATCTGGTTTAGTATTACCTATTGAATCTGAAGTCACTCCTGGAGGTAAGAAAGCTGAATTTGTTGCTACAGGACAGTTAGGTGATATTGCTAAAGAAGCTATAAAGAATGTTTCAGCTATTGTTCTCAAGACATTCGGCGAAGATATTAAAGAAAAATATGATATTTTTATTCAATTCTTATATACTGCAGGTTCTGGTGTTGAAGGAGATTCAGCATCTATAGCTGTTGCTGTTGCTATTGTATCAGCTTTGAAGGATATTCCAGTTAGGCAGGATACTGCTATGACTGGTTCTTTATCTATTAAAGGTGAAGTCTTGGCTATTGGTGGTGTTACAGCTAAAGTTGAAGCAGCTATTGAAGCAGGTTTAAAACAGGTTATTATCCCTAAGACAAATGAACAGGATTTAGTATTATCTAAAGAACAATCTTCAAGTATTAAAATAATTCCAGTTAGTACTTTTCAGGAAGCTCTGAAGCATGCTCTTGCTTGGGATTCTTCTAATAAGAAAGTTCTTGACAAACTGATGAAAGTCTAGTTCTCTCTATTCATCTTATCTATTAATAAAAATAATTCCTCTCCGCTTATCTTTATCCCACACTCTTTTAGACATTTTATGAATTCTTTTCCCTCATCCATGCTTGTTATCTTATTAAATCTTAATACCCTATTCAGAGTATAATTGCATATTCCCTTATCTCCTATCTTTACAACACTATCCCTATCCTGCAATTTGACACCTCTCTTCTCTAAGTTTACAACTAAACCCTCTCTCTCATAATCATTATCTTGTTTAACAAACCCCCTACTTGTTAATTCATTCAGTAAGATCTGATTAATTATCTCACTAGAAGAGGTATTTTCTACTATATATTTTATCTCCCTCTTATCATTGGTTATCTCAAAATCATAGACTCTTCCAAGAAATTTAGAATGTACCTGTTTTGCCTGTTTCTTTCTTTTCTTCCACTTGCTCCCGACTAGATAACAATATTCATACACATTTCCGCTCTCTTTTTTTATCTTTTTGAACCTTATATACATGTTTTACTGGTAGTCACGATTTTTTATAAAACTTTCTTTGTATTTCGTAGTCGTTAAAATTTATTTCAAATCAATTAAATTTATTATATAGTTCTATCCCATTTTAGTCATGGACTTTAAAGAAGAACTTATATCCTCTATTAAGAAACAGTTGAATGAACCTTTCACTCTTGAGATCCCTCCATCACTGGAAATGGGTAATTTCTCTCTCCCATGTTTTAAATTATCTAAGAAAGCTCCCGAGCTTCAAAAATTATTGAAACTTCCAAGTTTCATAGAAAAAACAGAAATTAAAGGACAATATCTTAATTTTTTTATTAATAAGGATATATTTACTACTCAAACAATTAATCATATATTAAAAGAAAAAGACAAGTTCGGTTCTAATCAATCAGGTAAGAACAAAAAAGCTCTTGTTGAACATACCTCCATTAATCCTAATGCTTCACCCCATCTAGGCAGAGCCCGTAATGCTATTATTGGAGATTCTATTGTAAGATTATTAAGATTTGAAGGATATAAAGTAGAAACTCACTATTATGTTAATGATATAGGTAAACAGATAGCTATGCTTGTCCTTGCAGCAGGTAATAAAAAACCCTCTTTCCACGACCTTCTACACCTTTACATTCAATTTAACGAAAAATTAGAAAAAGATCCATCTTTAGAAAAAGAAGTCTTCACTCTTCTTAATAAATTAGAAAGTGGTGATAAAAAGATTGTATCCTCTTTCAGAAATATTGTCAGTACATGCATTAAAGGACAATCCAAAATTCTTAATGAATTAGATATTAAATTTGACCATTTCGATTTTGAATCTGATTTTCTATTCAATAAATCAACAGATAAAATATTAGCAGAATTAAAAAAGAAAGGCAAGTTATTCACAGATGAAGAAAAAAGGGAATGTATCAATCTTGAAGGTTTTAATCTTGCCATGGAAAACCCTTATCTACCACTAACAAGGAATGATAATACCAGTTTATATATTCTAAGGGATATTGCATATAATATACATAAGATTTCAAGAGTTAAAGACCGTAATATCATTATTCTGGGTGAAGACCAGAAATTATATTTTCAGCAATTAAAAACTATTTTATCAATCCTAGGTTATGAAGCTCCTGAAGTTATTCATTACTCATTTGTACTACTTCCTTCAGGTAAAATGTCCACCAGAAAAGGTGAGGTTGTTTTATTAGAAGACTTTATGAATGAACTCAAAGAAAAATCAAAGGAAGAGATATTAAAAAGAGATAAGTCATCAAATCCTGAAAAAGTTGCTAAGATCATAGGTTATGGAGCATTAAAATTCACTTTCTTGAAAGTATCATCAGATAAGAATATCACCTTTGATATAGAAAAATCTTTGACTTTTGAAGGGGATACAGGACCATATGTTCAATATTCTTATGCTAGGGCTTCTTCAATATTAAATAAATCTGATATTAAGTTTGCGAAGATTAAACCTTTTTTATCATCTAATATTGAGTATCAATTAGTAAATAAGCTTTCAATATTTAATTATATTATAAAAACATCAATTGAACAACTTCATCCTCACATCATAACTAATTATTCATTAGAACTTGCAAAATTGTTTAATGAATTTTACCATCAGTGTCCTGTAATAAATGAATCTAACAAAGATATTCAAGCATTCAGGCTTGCATTAGTACAATCAACAAGACAGGTTCTTAAGAATTCATTATTATTACTTGGTATTGAGTGTCCTGAACAAATGTAACAAAACTTTTATATAATCCTATTTTTAACCAATCCCTATGTCAATAGTAAATTTTTCGTTTACAAAGATTAATGCTGAAAAGCACTCTGATAAATTAGAAACTTTTGAGTCTAGTACAGATATTAAAATATCTAGTATTACTAAAGAAAAATTTGACTCTCAGGAACTATTAAAATTCACATTTTTATTTGATGTAAAATATTCTAATTTAGGTAATATATTACTAGAGGGTACTGTACTTGCTTCTGATTCAAATGAAAAAATGGATGCTCTTGTTGAAAAATGGAAAAAATCTAAGGCTGTTTCAGAACTTATCAATGATGATATTGCTCATAAAGTAGTTAATACAATATTATATGAATCTAATATAAAATGTCTTGAACTTGCACATTCTTTAAGGTTGCCTTCTCATATAAATCTTCCATTGTTGAAAAAATCTAGTTAATCAATCGCATATTTTATTAATCAATCAATCAAATTTATATCCTTTAATCAGATATATCTTTTTATAGTCTGCTTCTGATTTAATTATATGATTGATGAATACTTTAAAGATTCTGTCAAGAATTCTTTTTCTAAAGTTAAGGATGATATTTGTCGTTTAGATGATGAATTAAGATTGCAGAGAGAGGTTTTGTCAAAACAAAATGATATTCTTCGTCTTTTAAACAATAAATTATCTTCTATAATAGAAAAAATTGATGAAATAGAGAAAAAAATGCCTAAAATTGAGTCAGAAAATATGTCTAATCAATCAATCAATCAATTAATCAATCATTTAATCACATATCAATCACTTAATCATGAAGAAGCATCAAATGAGCCTATAAAGGCTAAAAAAGACGTTTCCATAAGAAATGATGGGGTTAATCAATCATTTAATCAGATAATCAATCACCAATCAGACAAAAATGAGGTTTTAGAAGCTCAAGATCTCAATTTTCAAGCCCTTAAGACTAATATAGACAGCACATTTAGGGCTTTATCAAAACAGGAATTAAAGGTCTTCCTTACTGTATATCAGCTCGAAGACGAGGGCAAAATAGCTAATTATACTAATATTGCCCAAAATCTTGGTTTATCCGAGCATTGTATAAGGAGTCATATAAGCTTTTTAATGAAGAAAAACGCCCCATTAGTCAAACAAAAATTGAATAATAAACGTAATTTACTCTCTATAAGGAAAGACTTTAAGGCCTTAAACCTCAAACAAAGACTAATAAATGTATATTATGAATCTGATCCTCATCAAACAACACTTTTTGATATAAAATAGCTCTCACTTTCTTCTATTTTTACCATTTTTCTACAGTTTTAATCACTTAATCAATCATTTAATCAGATCACAACTCACTTTTACTCGGTTTTAATCAATCAATCACCAAATTCTGCTCTCACTTTCATTATTTTTAGGCAAAATCTTTATTGTAATCACTTTTTACTAGAAAAAAGAATAAATTTACAACCCTCACTTTTGTTTTTTTAGGATTTTACAAGTATTATTAGAATATTTCTCTCACTTTTAATTTTTTTATTAAAAATATAAGAAAAACTTCGATTATTAGCAAATTTTATAAATTTTCATCAAAAATAATAGAAATTATTGTTTACCGATGTTTACCGAACGGTTAGGAGACGTCGGTAAACTTTACCGAACAGACCGAACAATGAACCATTTTTCATCGAAAGATATAAAAAGAAGGTTAATCAGAATATATTATGGTGTTTAGTTTTTTTAAAAAAAGAAGAGATGATGAAGCTCATCAAAAAATAGAAAAATTACATTCTGCTCTAAAGGATTCTTTCGTAAATGTTAAAAAAGATATGTCTAAACTTGGTGATTGGCAGTCTATAATTCAAAAAGATGTAGATATGAGACATAAAGATCATTCATTAAAGATTAAAGATTTCGATAGAAGATTAATAATTCTAGAATCTCAGTTAGGTTCATTCATTGATTATTACGAAGAAAAACCTAAATATAATTCAAATCTTTCAAGAAAATCTCAAGAAATAAAAGAAGAATTTGAAGAAGCAACTTTGATTGATGACCAGATTATTAATGATTCATTAAAAGCTTTGACTATTACTCATAAAAAGATGTTTGCTACACTATTTCAGTTACAAAAACAGTTAGGTACTAACAAAGTTTCATATAAATCTTTAGCTAGTGTTCTTTATAGAGACAGAGGTTATGCTGAAGTTAGGTCTACTCTATCTCAGTACATATCTTTTTTAGTAGATCATGGTTTAGTTGAAAAAGTCAGATCAGGTAAAGAGAGTTATGTTACAATTACAGAATTAGGTTTTGATGTTTTAGATACTATGAATAAATTCCAGAATAATGATCTAGAACTTAAAAAAAGAGAGTTTAGAAAAGGTTATAAATAAAAATAAATGGTGTTTTGATATGGATATAAATGCATTAAGCTTTGTTGATAGTGTTGATATTGGTGATATGAAACGCGCTAAAAGGAATGTTTCTACTGTAAGATCTGATATTGATGCGATTTTAATGCCATCTGTTGGAAGTTCTAATGTTGAATCAAAAAAATTTATTGTTAAAAAATTACTAACAGAACAAGTCCATAAAACTGAAGAGTTAATATCATTATTTAATGGGAATAAGAATCTAGAAAAAAAATTTTTATTAGCTTTACCAGCAATGCAGATCTTAACTACAGATTTATTATCCTCTATTAAAAAAATTAAACAAATTTTAGAAGGCTCTTCAAAGTCTCAGAGATTTATGACCGAATTATTACAAACTAGAGAATATTACCGTATTAGTTCAGTAATTAAGATAAATGAAGTTTTTTTATTAGTTATTTCATCTTTATACAAAGAGAGAATTGTGAATAAGGTTGATTCTCTAAACTCTTTATTTATTAAATTGGAATCCTGGTTATTAGTAGAGAAGATCTTAATTGATGGGATAAAGTAATTACTATAGGGTAACAAAACATTTATATAGATTTTCTTCTTTTTTCTTATTAAAATGGAGCCGTTAGAAATTATAGTTGAACAAAAAAGAGTGGAAGTTGATTCTTTAGGTTGCGATCTTATTTTTATTGATGGTATAACTGGAAGAAGGTTGGTATCTTTGGTAGCATTTAATCCAGAGAGTAGGATACCAACAGATGAAAATAATGTTCCTATTACTTTAGCACTATTATTATATCAGGCTGAAACTATAGGTAAAATGATAGGCGGGAATGTTAATTTATCTTATAATGGTAGAGTAATTAATCCTGATAGAATTAATGGAGAAAACTTGGGTTATTCTCAAGTTGTTTCTTATCCAGATAGAGATTCTCTTTATTCTTTGTTATCTAATTTAGGTATAGACCCCAAAGTTCCTTATATTAATGGTTTTGCAGATGTAGACTCTGTGAGGATTGATATAAAAGAGGGTTTTCCTTATGTTCCGATGATAGACAAATCACCAGAAAGCCAAGCTTAAAACATTTAATCATTAACTAAACCTTATGAAATCATTAAAAACATTAGTTTTGGTAACTTTTTCAGCAATTTCTCTAGGTCTAACACATCCAACTCCTACTATCCCGCTTCAAAACTTTTTCAATCGTAATAGGATTCTTATTGACCTAGCCCAGACTGTTAAGATCTATAATCAGCCGACACTTGAAGTGTTTGGATATAATAATGAAGTTTTTAAGGGTTATAAATATGAACTTAAAATTGAATCTGGAAGTTTCCTTTATCTTGATATGGAAGGTGAAGGTTTGGGTTCTGTAGGTTCGAATGATGGTTTTGGTTTAAAATTCTTAGGTAGAGAATACGGATTTATTGGTTTTGATGGTCCTGATGAGAATAATAAATCCTTTTGGGAAGATATTTTAGATTTTAAGGAAAGTATGAAATAAAAATACTCCACTTTAAAGGTCTATAAACATGTTTTAAATTATAGATGGTATATAATAAGGTTATAGTTAGGTTTAAAAGTTTTCTCAAATTAACATTTTTATGGAAAATCAATTAATTTATAGTGTTAGTGCAACAGAAAGATTAAATTCAGACAATGGAAGATTTAATGTTCATTATAATATTTATTTAACTCCTGTGAGGGATGATGATACCATTTCAGATAGAGAATATGCTAATCTTCAAGATGTGGCTAAAGAAATATTAATAAATTTTACATCACGTTCTAATGGGTCTATTGATGAATTAATAATCTCAGGATCAGAAGAAACTGATGCTAGAATTCATATAGAGGCTAAAGGTGGAGTATTTGTTGATCATCTTTTGGACAGACCATTAAGTACAGAAGAATTGAGAGCCCTGTATAGGGCAATTTATAAGATTAGATAGTTCAATCAATAATCAAACATTTTAATAAGTATAAAGTTTTATATATTAAATTATACTCTTAAATTATACTCTAGAGGTGATAACTTGGATCAGGAAGAACTTAATAATTTTCAACAATTCTTAATATCATTTACTAAAAAGAATGGTAAAAAATTAGGTGAACGTACTATTCATGGAATATTGACTTTAGCTAAATTTGTTGAATCTTCTAAATCAGATGAATCTCTAGAAAATCTAGCATTAAAGCATAAAATTTACTTAGAATCTAGGAATTATCCCATTGCTAAATACTCTTTATGGCTTTATCTTAAATCATTGAATTATGCTGATAAATTCATTAAGGAAATGATTAGTTTTAGGAAAAGGAATATTACTGCCTTAAACGACGAGGAAAGATTAGCAGAATCTGTTTTAACAAAGAAAGAACTATTATTCTTAGTTAATTCTATACCAAATATTCGTGATAAGTTAATTGTTAAGATATTATATGATACTGGTGCAAGGGTTTCTGAGATTACTAATCTAAAATTAAAGGATATTGATCTAGATACTAAAGAAATACAAGTAATGGGTAAAGGAAGAAAACCAAGAACTGTTTATGTTCACTCAAGCACTACAGAATTATTAAAAGTTTTTATTCAAAGTGAAAATATTTTATCTCCAAATGTTGAAGTTTTTAGGATAACACCAATGACTGTCTGGTATAATCTTAAGAAATATGGACGTGAATTATTGAATAGAGAATTGCACCCTCATATGTTAAGACATTCCAGGTTACAACATATGGCTGACGAAGGAATTGATTCTTTTTCTATAAAATCTTATGCTGGACACGCCGATATCGGGACTACACAGATCTACGTTAAGGCTTCCAAATATCAGGGTAAATTAGCTTTTGAAAAAGCAGGGGATATATGGGAGAAAAAGTAATAAGGCAAAAAAATTTCAGAAAGAATTGTCTAGAAAGAGATAGTTTTACTTGTCAAAAATGTAAAGTAGAAGATCATATTGCAAAAAGATTAGAAATTCATCACATTTTACCATTATATTCTGGAGGTGAAGATAATATAAAAAATATGATTACTTTATGTTCTACATGTCATAAATATGCTCCTGATAACTCTGAAAAATTTCAAGAATATTTAGATTCTGAAATGGATGGATTAACCACAACACTAATTTATATTTATAAAAAATTGCAAGATGAAGGTATAATTGAGGATACAAATTATTGTAAATCTAAAAATCGAAATATTTAATTTTAACTAAAATTTAAAAGCTTAAAAACTATAATCTCTGCTTAAAGGTTTTAATCTATTACAAAACAATAAACTTTACTCTTTGATTAAATATTTTAATCACATATTTTTCAGTATTTTCGTAAGATTTTCATAAAAAATTGAGTTTATTATTTAAACTTTAAAATCAATATAATAAAATGAGCTGGAAAGAGGAAGAAATAGAAATTTTGAGAGAGAATATAAATAGAGATTATGAAAAATTAATCAAACTCTTACCAAATAGAACATTATCTTCTATAATAACTAAAAAGGATAGGCTGAAAATTAAAAGAATAAGTAATTTTTATTGGTCTAAAAAACAGGATAATTATTTAATAAAAAATTATCATAAAGTAACAATTAATGAACTATCAACTATTTTAGGAAAAAGTTTTGGAGCAATCCATGCTAGAAGAATAAGGTTAATTAAATCAGGAATTAAATTTAAAAATAAAAAAGAATTTTTTTCTAAATATTGGAAAAATGAATACAAAAATAATTATCTGCTAATTGATAAACATTCAAAATCTATAAAGAAGTTTTGGAAGGATGAAAATTTTAGAAATAAGCATAGAATGAGTATACAAGAAAAATTCAAAGATAAAGATTATTTAGAAAAACATAAAACTTTATTTATAAAAAGAAGAAATTCAAAAGAATTCAGATTAAAACAGAGTTTAATAGCTTCAAAAACATTAAAGAAAAGACATTCAAATATTGAAGAACATAAAAAAATGTTATTAAATCTTAGAAAAAATCCTTCTAATAAACAATTAATAGCATTTAATTATCTAAAAAAATTATTTGGTGAAGAGAATGTTGGGTGTAATGATTGGAAAATATTGAATGGGTTGATGGAAGTTGACATACCAATTTATTCAAAAAAGATTGCTATTGAATGGGATGGTGAATATTGGCACAAAAATAATATTGTTAGAGATAATAAGAAAGAAAAATTATTGAATAATATTGGTTGGAAATTAATAAGAATTAAAGCAAGATCAAATCCTCAATTAAAAGAATATGAAATTATAGAATTAATTAATAAAAATATTAAAATAAATTAGGGAGTTATTCTCCCCTCTTTTTAATAAAAATTTATTTCTTTTTCTTTTTTCCGCCACGAGCCATTTTAGCCTCACAAACATTGCCCGCTCCGTCCACTGTATCAATTCAAACCCGCAGGTTAAAAATTTATAATATAGGAAGCCAGACTTACGTTTTATAGCGTTTCTTACTAATATTGTTCCCATTTCTTCTACACCTCCTTTTCCCAGTTCGATTATTATCGTCGATATTCCTATATATTCTCTTATTTATAAAGTTATCGTCGATTTTTCATAGTTTTTCCATCGATTAAAATATTTAATAATTATCTTGTATAAACTATTTTTAATTATATTTTTTGTACCATATGAAACTTATTATCATTGATGCTAAGAAAGCAGTTATTAATGCCCATATTATTGTATATTGTATCAGTAAAAAGAATATTATTAAGAATATTAAATTAAAGACATATAAGAATAGATTACCAAAAAATATCTTTGCACCGTCGAGATCTCCTATTGGCAGGTAATTGAATATTATTAAAAAAAAGTTTATTGTTATCAGCATTTTTATTCCTGTTGCTGCTCCGATTATTGCTAATATTACTCCAGACCATATGGAATATAGGCATATCATTGCTCTTTCATAATCTTGTAAATGTATTCTTCTCCTTCCAGTTCTGTGTTCTATGTTTTCGTTTAGTTTGTGTTCTCCTATTGCTGTAAAGAACAGTTTTCCTTTTGATACTATAACTACTATTAATGCTAATAATATTCCGAATGGCATTCCTTTTTTTGATTCAGCTCCTTTGAACCAGAATTTTTTCACATTCCATATTGTATATTCTGATTTTGCTTCATGTTTTGATGCTTTATATTTTATCATTGCCTCTCTGAATAATATTGATAATGTTACTATCAAAAAAACTCCTAAGAGATTTAATAGCCAGTATTTTGCAATAAATGTTTCTCTCCCATCATCAAATCCGAATATGAATGTAAGGATTAATATAGAAATTGCTAAGTGTATTCCCTCTTTCTTTGTAAACATGATATTCTTATAATAAATTAATATTTAAACTTTCTTAATTGTTTACCGAACTGTTATATTTAATAAAAAAAATAAAATAAATTATTTACTTATCGCTCCAAGCTAATACTCCCATTATAATTAAGTTTACTAGTGGTATCCACATTAATGCTCCTAACCATCCTGGCATTTTTCTTGCTTCAGCTATTTTCCACCATAAATAACAGAATATTACTGCAAATGCTATTGGTCCGATGAATGGAATAATGAATAATAATATTGATAATGTCCACCATCCTGGAACTCCTGCTATCTGTGTCATTAGGTAAATATTCGCTATTGGTATCCATGCTAACCAGGAGTTTTCTGTCTTTGTTCTTTTAGCTATTGTCATTAATGCTATTGATGTATATACATATACTATTAATCCAACAAGAAGCATAACTAATAACATTCCAGCTAATAAAGCCATAAAACCGCCTGGCCCATAAGATCCTGCTGTTCCATAATCTACATAATCTATTGCCATTTCTTCTACACCTCCTTTAAATTGTATATATTATTTAGAATTAATCTCTATTTAAGATTTTTTATATTATAGTCGCGGACAAAAATAAGTTATTAAACCCTTCAATAAACTAGATATTCCTGTATAAATGCTAGACTCTATAACTGTTGAGAAATTTCTATTTGAAGAAATAGGATAATTATACTTTTGTCATCTACTATGTTTACCGAACTGTTACATAAAAAAATAAAAAATAAAAATTTAATTAAATAATTTTTTTACATCATCATTGAACCATAGGAAGTACAATATTCCTCCGTTGATTATTGTTCCTATTGGGAAACTGAATAATCCTACTACTGAGACTATTGTTGCAACTACTCTCGCCCATGATTTATGTTTCCATATTCCGAATCCTGTCACTAATGCACAGACTCCTATTATCAACATGAACAATCCAAAGAAAGCTGCTAATGCTCCGAATAATCCTCCAAACATTCCCATTCCCTGATATGCTGTTCCTAAAGCTCCTAGGGCACTTCCCATTATCAGTATGAATAATCCAAATAACAACATGAATGCTGCTTCAATCCAGTATAATACAGAAATAACTTTTACTACTGTATTTGCTTGTCCTTTTTCCATATCTTATACACCTCCTCTAATTTCATATGTAATATTTAGGAATAATATCTATTTAAGATTTTTTATATTATACATCCCTTATTCTTTTTATCTCTTCTATTATTTCTTCCTCATGTCCTGCTCCTACTACTGCTACTATTTTTGTATAGTTCTTCATTAATCCATCTAATCTCTTTGCCATATATTTATTTCTATCTGTTACTAATACTTTATAGAAATTTGGATATCTTTTCTTTGTTGTTTTTAATAATTGTTCTATTAATTCTTTTTCTGGTACTTTATTTAGATCTATTATCATCCTATTTTTCTTTGAGAATATTCCTTTTATTATATCTTCTGCAAATCTATATTTTTCTTTCCACGTTATCTCTTTTGAAAAATTCTTTAGTGTTATCTCTATTTTCTGGTCTATTAATGCTATTTTTGCTTTTATTTCAGTTGCTATCTCTGCTGCTTTGAGCATCTCATCTCCTGGACTAATTCCTACTGATTTTCCTAATTTCTTCTCAATATACTCACCAAATTTTGCAAATACAAATCCTTTAACTCCTATAACTCTTAGTTCTCTAAGTCCTGCCTTTCTTTTCTCTTTTGTAACTAAAGAATAATATCTTGCCTTATCTAGTTCTAGTGCTACTACTTCTGGTTTTTCTTCTCGTATCACTCTCTCTACTTCTAATAAACTCTGCTTCGCTATGTGTGATGTTCCTATAATAATTAGATTTTCAAATACTCTCATCATAAAAGAGAAAAATATTTAAACTTAAAAATGTTGTTTTTATTTAGAAATCAGATAAAAGGTGAAATAAATGCTTAAAACTAGAAAAGTAACAGATGTTTTTGGAATGCAGGTTTATACAGACGACGGACTTTTTTACGGAGAAGTTGAAGAAGTTATTATACAGAATAACAGGGTTTATGGCTGGCGTGTTAGGGCAACTAAGCACTCTCAATTGAGTCGTGTTCTTACAGGTGCTAAAGGTGCTACTGTCCCTCATCAAATGGTTAAAGCTGTTGGTGATATTATGATAATCTCAAGATCAGCTCTTCCTTCTGAGGAACTTCCAGAATCTGATAAGGAAGAATTATCTGCTGAAGATTATTAATTTTTATTTTAATTCTATCGATACTAACCGCAACACTTATATATTAATTCTCATATTTTAGAATTCATGGTTTCACCATTAGAAAAAGCGGTGTTGTTTTTTAAAGAGTTTGGACTCTTTGATGTTGTACTTCCATTCTTGTTAGTATTCTCAATTGTTTTTGCTTTATTGGAAAAAAGCATGATTCTTGGTGTTGAAAAGATTAATAATAAGGATGTTCCTAAGAAAGCTTTGAACACAACTGTTGCTTTTGTTGTTGCTATGTTAGTGATTGCTACTAATAAGATTGTTTCAGCTATTAATAATGCTCTTCCTAATATTGTTTTATTAATTGTTATTATTATATCATTCTTGATGCTTATCGGCAGTTTCTATAAGACTGGAGAATTTGATTTCTTCCATAATGATAATTATAACTTTGCTAAGATGGGTTTCTTTTTTGTTATACTTATCGTTGTTATACTAATATTCGCTAACTCTATTATGAGAACTGAGAATGAATCCTGGCTGGAGTTTGTATGGAATTATTTTGCAAATAATCTTACAGGTACTGTTGTGACATCATTGATTTTCTTGGCTGTTGCTATTGGTGCTGTTCTTTATGTTACAAATAGCAGTTCTTCCTCATCAAGCGGGGGTAAGCCATAATGTTATTTGAATTAACTTTTAGTTTCGCTGATACTTTTTATTATCTTGAACAGGTTGGTGTTATGAACTATGTTCTTCCTTTCTTATTAGTTTTCGCTATCGTTTTCGCTATTCTTGAGAAGACAGCAATCTTGGGTGAGAATAAGAAAAATATCAATGTTGTTGTATCATTTGTTATTGGTATGTTATTAGTTGTTCAGCAGGGTATTGTTGAATTGATTAATCTTTTTTTGCCTAGAGTCTCTTTGATTTTAGTTGTTATGTTAATGACTCTGATGCTGATTGCAATGCTTGCAGGTAAGAAATTTGAGGGTATTAAAGGTCCTGTTTTTAGTATTGGTATTATCTTAGTTATAGTAGCCATAATTTTTGCTCTTACATCTCCTCCTGCTACTTCAGGATTCTTCTTGTCTGAGGCTGATAAGGCTGCTTTGATTAGGATTGGTATTCCATTATTGATATTCTTTATAGCTGTTGGTATTGTTACTAGCGGTGGTGAGAGACCTAATAAAGAGAGTAATATGGAAACTCTTGCGAAAGCATTTGGTAGAGGTAAAGATAGTTAATCATGGCAACTATTCTTGATATAAGTCTTTTGAATTTTTTGCTTCCTATATTTGTATTCTCTCTCACTTTTGTTTTTATTTATGCTATTCTTCAAAAAACTGAATTGTTTGGTAATGCAGGCAAGAATCAGGCTTTGAATCTTATTGCAGCTTTTAGTGTTGCAGCAATTTCTGTTTTCGCAGGTACTATTACTGGTATTGTCTCTATTGTTACTCCTTGGATTGTTTTCATAATCTTCATTTTAGTTATGTTATTTGGTATGTATAGGTTCTTTGGTATTGAGGATTCTAAGACTTGGGATAATATTGGTGGACCAACTCTTGTATTTGTTATTATTTTAATAGTAATACTTATTGCTTTATCAACAGTGTTCGAAAGCCAAGTATCTCCGTATGGTGATTCTTCTGATACTGGTGTTAAATCTCAGGTCTTGAAGACTTTGACACATCCAAGATTATTAGGGGCTTTATTCATCTTGATTATAGCTTCATTCTCAGTAAGGTTCTTGTCTGAAACTGTGGTTCCTAAATAATTCAATATTTACGGAAATCTTCCATTTTATTTACCGCAAATAATAAAAACTTGAAATTATTAATAAATATTATGTCACAAAATATTAATGGGAATAAGAGGATTCATTTACTATTTTTAATAATTAAAATAATCAGCATATTATTAATATTGACAGGTATTATTGGGACTATATTAATCACTGTAGGGACAATAAACTGAAGAATTTTACATTATTATTTATTATAAGTTCATTTGCTTTAGGTATTGTAATATTTAATAATCTAATTCAGGCAACTTTGTATATTATAGAACATAATTTATATATTATTTATCTGATAATCTCATTGTTAGGTGCTATAACATATAGTTCTGTAATATCATTGGAAGAAAAATCTTTATTTAAATAAGAATTATTTTTTACTTGTTTTCATCTCTTTTACTAGCCTGTCTAGTTCTTTGATGTTTGTTGTTAATGGTTCTACTATTTTCTCAAATACTTTCTCTAATGCCTTCATCTCTGTACTTACTCCCTGCATTCCTTGATCATATTCTTTTATTCTTCCTAATATTGCATTCTGTAGATTATCAAATCTCTCATTTGATCTTAATATTTCCTGTTTTATTGCTATTACATCATTATTGATCTTTTCTTTCCATACTGATAAATTTCCTACTCCACTCATCATCTCATCAAATTTCTCACTTACTATTGCTTCTACTATCTGATGTATCCTATCACTATCCATTTGTGGTGCTGTATTCTGTGATTGGTTGCTGAAATCCATTAATGGTGCTGTTGTTTGTTCCTGTATGCTTTCTTCAGAATTCTGTGTCTCTGGCATTTCTTCAGTTGTAGGTTCTGGAGCATCTGTTGGACTTGGAACATCTCCTATCATTCCATCCACTCCTGCCTTTATTTCTGTATAATCACTCTTTTCTGCCATAAATTTCACTCTTTTTTTCTTTTGTTTCTTGATGTTCTTCAAGACTTTCTTGTATTAGTCTTTTCACATCATTTTCTGTTGTAAACTTTAAAGGGTTCCATAAGTTAATATATTTTTCTAAAAATTTTACATCCTCTTTTCTTGCGAATAGTTCTAATTCATTAAGAAGATGTTTCATTGACTCTTTTATCTTGAATATATCTTTTTTTATCTCTTTTATTTCTTCATTCAATGATTTTGTTTCTGTTATGCTTTTTTTATACTCTTCTATCATATTATTGTTTATTATTAGTACTTTATCTCTTAGTAAATTATACTTTCCCTCTAATGATCTTATTCTTCCTACTGTATCCATTAACTCATCATTTGGAGAAATCTGTTGTTGTTCAGCCATCTTTTTATTTAATATCCTATTATCCTACTAAATAAATGTTTTGAAAAGGTTTTTATATTATAAATAAGAATTTTAAGATATGGGGTTTAAAGAATTTATTAGAAAATTAACTAGACAATTTTTCGGAACAAGAGTCTCTAAGTATTATTTAGGTTCTTTAAAGGTTGATAATAAAGAATTAACATTCCTAAGTAATTTCTATAAAGTTTCTAAAAAAGAAGCTGTCAGAAATTTTAGAGAAGATTTTAAAGAATTAAGAGAGTTGGAAAAAACTTATAGGGATATTAGAAGGACTATTAATAATGTCACATCTTTAAATGAAAGAAGGGCAGAAGTTGAAGAACTAGAAAAAATTAGGGCAAGAAAGGAAGAAAGAGAACCTAAAAATCTTATTTCATTATATGGAGTCTATGCTAGTAATCTGGAAATTGAGTTGTCAATGTCTAATGATAAATTTAAAAAACTAGAACAAAGAAAAAGAATTTTAGGAATTGAACTTAAACAAAAATATGAATCTTTACTTAACTTAGCAGAGCTACTCTCAGAAGAAGTTAATGATTCAGAATTAGCCTCTAAAATTAAAAGTGATATTATAGATTCTTATGGAACTATATATTCAGAAGTAAAGAATTTACCCTCTTTAAGAAGTGTTAAATGATTAGAAACCTATAAAAATTCTCGATTAACTATCTATTTATGGTTTTGTTCAAAAAAAAGGTTAAGCCTGGTGATTACGAGCTTCAGAGGGATGGTGCTGAGGATGTTCTTCATATTAATTATGATTCTTATCCCAGGATTGCTTCTATAGAAGATGATGCTCTTGTTATGTCTTATGTCATTGAGGCTTTGTCACAAAACCCATCTGTTAACAGGATTATTTTTCATCAGAAGAAGAAATATGAATATGGTCATCACCAGACTGTTTTGCTAGTTGAGATTGCTACTATATATAATCATTTTATTAAGCAAAAAAAGTTTTTATCTCAGGCAGCTTTAGAAGTTTTTGGTCCTATTGAAGATTCTAATAATAAGATAAAAAATCTCCAGTATATTATCCTTAATTTATTAAAGACAGATCCTATTGGCGCTTTTGTTGAATCTAAAAGATTCTTGAGAGAAGAAAAAATTAATCTATTAAGTTCTTCAGAAGATTATAAAATTAGATTGCAGCCTTATATTATTTTATTATCTGAGATTTATAATCTGTTAGCTAATACTAAGCTTCTATCTTTATGCAAAGATAAGATTGATGGTTACGAGACAGGTTCTAGGGATATTTACAAGTCTATATTCAAGCCTTCCATTACTCCTGATTTTATGTATACAAGATTGATTTCTACCCCACCTTTGAATGCTCAGATGCTTGATTCTTATTCTGTTGGAAAGAATGTTAATATTCAGATTTTTAACACTAAAGATAATATCAAACCATTATATCATATCACCCCTCCTGAATTTTTGATTTCTGAAGATAAATATGAATTATTAGATCTCGCTAGAAAAGTTTTATCAGAACACCAGCCTAAAGCTGAAGAATTTTTAGATGTTGAGAAGATGAGAGAGACTTTCTTTAATATTGGTAAGGATCTTTTGACTGAGTTGGCTGATAATAAAAATATCTCTCTTACTTATCCTGAGATAGAAGAACTAGCACAGATTTTAGTTCGTTATACTGTAGGATTTGGATTGATTGAAAGTTTGTTGATGGATGATAATATTCAGGATATTGCTATTAACAGTCCAGCTGGTGTTACATCTATCTTTGTTGTTCACGGTAAATATGATGAGTGTATTACTAATATTGTTCCCTCTATTGAGGATGTTGAGAGCTGGGCTTCTAAGTTTAGATTAATTTCAGCTAGACCTTTGGATGAAGCCAATCCTGTTCTTGATACTGAATTATCTATTCCTGGTGCTCGTGCTAGAATTGCTGTTATCACAAGACCATTGAATCCTACTGGTTTGGCTTTTTCTATTAGAAGACATAGAGATAAACCTTGGACTCTTGCCTTATTTATTAAAAATAATATGATCTCAGATCTTGGTGCTGGGTTATTATCTTTTTTTATTGATGGTGCTAGAACATTATTAATTGCTGGTACTCGTGGTTCTGGTAAGACAAGTTTGATTGGTTCTGTTCTTGTTGAAATTATGAGGAAATATAGAATTATTGTTGTTGAAGATAGTGTTACTGGAGATGCTGAAATTTTAGTTAAAAAAGGTAATAAAATTGAAAAAACTACAATTGGTAACTTAGTTGATTCAAGTATAAACAAATATCGGTCTTGGTATGATTTATCAGATTCAGAGGTTTTAGGTAATGATGAGAATATAGAAGTTTTATCAAAAACTAAACAAAATAAAGTAATATGGGCTAAACCAACAAGGTTGATAAGACATAAAGTAAATAAGAGAATATATGAAATAAGAACTAGAACTGGTAGAATTATCAAGGTTACAGAAGACCACTCTTTATTTTCTCTTGATGAGAATACTGAAGTAAGTGAAATTAAACCTACAGCTCTTCGGAAAGGTTCATTTATAGCTGTACCAAGAAAGATTCCATTTAATGAAAAAGATATTTTTAAAATAAATCTTTTGGAATATTTAGATAAATTAAGTTCTGGTTTTATTGAAGGTGAAAGTTTAAAGGTTTTTATAAAAGAGAATTATCAAGAAATTAAACAATTATCAAGAGAACATAAATATACAAGATCAATGGTCCCAAGATGGGCAAGAAAAGGTATAATACCTATAAAAATACTCAAAGATTTAGATTGTTTAAACAAAAAGATACAAGACTGTAAAGATTTATATTTCAAAAATGCTTCAAATGCAGAAAGAATACCAATTATTATTGATTTAAACGAAGATATTTTGACTTCTGTAGGTATTTGGTTAGCAGATGGGTGTTATGATAAAAGATCTATTATCTTTTCCACATTCGATATAGAAGATCGTGATGTTGTAAATAAAGTAGCAGATTATTTTAATTTTGAAACTAAAATCCATAGTGATGGAGGTTCTCATATGATAAATTCTTCATCATTAAGAACTATTTTTAGAGAAGTTTTGGAACTAAAAGGAGATGCATATACTAAAAAAGTCCCAAATTGGGTATTTAATCTTTCAAAAAAACAAATCTCTTTTGTAATTAAAGGATTAATTAGTGGTGATGGGCATGTTTCTAAAAATGAAATTTCAATTTCTTTATGTTCTAGACAATTATTGAAGGATTTACAAACTTTATTGCTAGGTTTTGAATTAAATCTTAGAATAAACAACAAAATGAAAGAAAAAGATAAGACTTATCACTCTACTATAAGTTCTGTTAAAAATTTAATTGCATTTAAAGAGAATATTGGGTTATTGCAGGGTTATAAGAAGAAAGATTTAAACATATTATGTAAGAGAATATCAACACATGATACTACAGATATTATTCCTTTAAATTTAGAGTTTAAGAGATCATTGAAAGAATATATAAAAAAAGAAAGAATATTTAATGGACAGGATTATATAAAAAGAGATAATAATGTTGGCAGAGAGAAACTTAAAAGTTTATTATCGCAGGAACAGATTCAGGAGTTTAAACAAATAGAAAATTTAAAATTATTAGCTTATTCTGACATTTTTTGGGATGAAGTTTTAGAAATAAATATCTTGGAATTAGGAGAGATTAATGTTTATGATTTATCAATTCCAGAATCTGAAAGTTTCATATGTAATAACATGATATTACATAATACTGCAGAGCTTCCGGTTAGTGCTTTATCTAAAATGAATTATAATATCCAGCCTATGAAAGTTCGTTCTGCATTATTAAAATCTGGTTCTGAACTTTCTGCTGATGAGGGTATAAGAACAAGTTTGCGTATGGGTGATTCTGCTTTAATAGTAGGAGAAGTTAGAAGTTCTATAAGAGGTAATGAGGAAGTATTAATTGTTGAAAATGGGATAACAAAGAGAATACAAATTAAAGATCTAGAAGGAAAAGATATTTCTAATATTTATGTCCCTTCAATGGACTTTGATTTAAAATTTAAATTAAAAAAATTAAAAGCCTTTGTTAAACATCCTAAAAGAAAAAAATTATTGGAGGTTATAACAAGGACTGGAAGAAAGATTACTGTAACTCCAGATCACAGTTTGTTTACTAATAAAGACTTTAGAATAATTCCAATAGAATGTCAAAATTTAAGTATAAAAAGTAAGATTATAATACCAGAAAAGTTGCCTTCAAATTATAACAATATTCAATCTATAAATTTATTTGAAATGTTAGAAAATGAAAATTGTAGGCTTGAAGGATATGAAGAGGATTTAAGACAAATAATTCAAAAGATAGGGTATAAGAAAGCTAGTGAAATTTCTTCCTGCACTCAGGATATATATCAGTACTTAAGACCGGGAATTCAACACACTAATATTTTAATTTCAGATTTTAAAAAATTAACTCAAGAAGCTAATCAGAATTTAAACACTAAAACTCTTCAGATTAAAAAAGGAACAAGTGGTACATTGCCTGCAGAAATAGAATTAACTAAAGATTTTTGCAGATTCTTAGGATATTATGTTGCAGAAGGTTATACACAAGAATCAGGTAGTGTTGTTTTTTCTAATGGGGATGATATTATTATTAAAGATATAATAGCTCTGTCTGAAAAATTATTTGGTATAACACCATATGTAAGAAAAACAGAAAGTTTAGGCATTTCTACACAAATTACTTTAAATAATAAAATTTTAGGATTATTAATAAAAAAACTTGATTGTGGACGCATAGCTTTAGAAAAAAGAGTTCCTCCAATAATATTTGGATTATCTGAAGATAAAATTTGTGAATTCTTTAAGGGTTATTTTGACGGTGATGGTTCACAAACTTCTAAGATATATTCTGGCAATAGAATTGCTTGTAGTACAATTTCTAAAGATTTAGCAGATGGTTTATTATACTTATTTTTAAGTTTAGGTATTGTAGCAAGAGTTTATGAAAAAGAACCTCGGGGAATAGGAAAGCATAAACAATATACTATAGAATTTAAAGAAAAAAGATTTGTTGAATTATTCATTAGTAAAATAGGTTTTAAAAAATACAAAAAAGAATTAATTAATAGAGGATTTTCTCACACCAAGTTTAATAATGTAAATTATGACCCTAAAATTTTAGAACAACATGTTATATTAAAACACAAATTTAGGCATTTAAGAAGATATAGTTCATGTGGTAAGCTTTATCTTAAAAAGGTTGTTGATGAATGTGGTGGAAGTGATTTAATAAAAAACTTTGTTAATGGTGAATTTTTCTTAGATGAAGTAAAATCTATAAAGGAAATAAACCTAGAAGAAGGAGAATATGTTTATGACTTGTCTGTAGAACCATGTCAGAACTTTATTGGAGGTTTTGGAGCTGTAATGTTACATAATACTGAAGCGCTCGCTCTTTTTGAGGCTATGCGTACTGGTGCTCTTGCTAATACTGTTGCTGGCACTATTCATGGTGATTCTCCTTATGGTGTTTTTGATAGGATTGTTAATGATCTTCAAGTTCCTCGTACTAGTTTTAAGGCTGCTGATATTATTATTGTTGCTAATCCTGTTCGTTCTGCTGATGGTCTTCATAAATTCAGGAGGATTACTCAGATTACTGAAGTTCGTAAACAATGGGAGGAAGATCCTCTTAAGGAAGGTGCTTTTGTTGATCTGATGGTTTATGATTCTAAAACTGATTCTTTGCTTCCTACTGATGAATTGATTAATGGTGATTCTGATATCATTAAAGCTATTGGTGGTTCTGTTAAGGAATGGGCTGGTGACTGGAATGCTATCTGGAGTAATATTGTTTTAAGGTCTAAGATTAAAAGAACTATTGTTGATTATTCTGTTAAGTATAATATCCCAGATTTATTGGAAGCTGAATCTGTCATTTTCATGAATGATGAATTCCATAGGGTGATGGATATTGTTCGTGAATCTTCTGGTAGTTTAGACTCTGAAAAGATTTTTGTTGAATGGGAGAAGAGATTGAAAGATCATATTCAGAATGTTTTTAATATCCAATTATAATTTTTCTTGAATCGATATATATATATATATATATCATATGTTCTTTATTTTATTATATAAAAATGTTAAGGGGATGATTATATGAATAAATTAAAGACTGGTCATGTTTTATTGCTTGCAACTTTTGTTGCTCTTATTGTTTCTTTTGGTGTTACAACTTTTACTGGACAAGTAACTGGATCGCAGTCTGCTTCAGCTATGAAGTATGCTAAACCTGTTTGTGATGTTATTGATATTCAGTCAAATTTAACAATTTTAGCAGCTGTTAACCCTAGAATTAGAGGAGCAGACTTTAACAGGAGTATTACTGCTTCACAAGCTTGCAGTTCTATGAATCCTAGTTATAGATGTGTGGGTACTTTTTCAGAATTAAAAACACATAATAGAATACAATCTCCTGTTTATCAGAGAATACCTGATCGTCCTTGGTATAGTTTGACTAATAATCCTAGTTATGTAACTATAGGTGTGGATATAAATACTGTAGAAACATTTGAAAAAGATGATTGTAACAGTGTATTAGGTGGTCCTGCAATATATGATTCTAGTGATGTTGATAATCCTGCATTAATAGGCCCTCAATATTATCGTTCCATTAAAACATATAATAAGGCACTCTGCTGTAAATTAGAATAAACCTTTTTATTTTTTTTTATTAATCTTTATATATATCATAGTTCTTTACTTTATTAAAAAGAGGTATTAATAAATGTCTGAAAATCCTGATGATATACTAAATAAATATCGTAAGAAGATTAATGATCATGTTGATAAGGATACTTTAGGTCAAGTTTCTGACTCTTCAGATGCTTCTTTCTCTAATGAATACTCTAAATTTCGTGATGAGATTACTTCTTCTAAACGTTCTAGTTATGAACAATGGTGTAATTTTGCTGAACGTGTTATTAAATTCAGTCCCTCTCCTAAGATTCTTTCATCTTTAGAGACAGCGATTGATACTGCTCATCTTAATATTACTCCTGTTGGTGCTTCTAGTTTTGCTGCTCTATCTGGGTTGATAATTATATTATCAGGTTTTTTATTATCATTAATTATTTTTGCTCTTCAGGGTATGGATTTCGCGAACTTTCCAATTTTCACTTTATTAGTTTTTTTAATTACTGGATTATTATCTTTTGTTTATCTTCCTAGGATTCCTATTTATATTGCAACTAGATGGCGTCTTCAGGCTAGCAATCAGATGGTTACATGTATTTTATATGTTGTAATCTACATGAGACATACTTCTAATCTTGAACACGCTATTAAATTTGCAGCTCAACATATTGACGCTCCTTTATCTTTGGATTTGAGAAAGATTTTTTGGGATATGGAAACTCGTAAGTTCTCAACTATTAAGGAATCTTTGGATAATTATCTTGAATCTTGGAGACATTATAATCTAGAATTTGTTACTTCATTTCATCTTATTGAATCTTCTTTGTATGAACCATCTGATTCTAGAAGATTAGACCTGTTGGATAAATCTCTAAGTGTTATTCTTGAAGGGACTTATGAGAAGATGCTTCACTATGCTCAGGAAATTAAAAGTCCTATTACCACTTTGCACATGTTAGGCGTTATCTTGCCTATTCTTGGTTTAGTTATATTCCCATTGTTAGGTGCTTTCCTTCAAGGGTTGGTTAAGTGGTATCATCTTGCTTTCATTTATAATATTGTATTGCCATTAATGGTTTATATTTTTGGTATGAATATCTTATCTAGAAGACCTACTGGTTATGGTAACTCTAAGATTATCAATTCTGTTTATGAGAGAGGTTTCAATCCTTTCTGGTTGTGTTTCATGATTGCATCGTTCTTCATAATTATAGGTTTATTTCCTTTAGTAATTAATATTTTAAATCCTCCATCTGCTGTTGATGGTTCTGCTTGTTTATCTAATGATATTGACTTAGGTAAGTTAGGTTGTTTTTTTGGGTTTATTAATTTCCAGAATTCTGTTTATGGTCCTTTTGGTATTGGTGCTCTATTTTTGAGTTTCTTTGTACCCGCAGGCTTGGCTTTCTCTCTTGCTTATTATTATAAATTAAGAAGTAATAAGATTATTGAATTAAGAAATGAGACTAAGGATTTGGAAACCGAGTTTTCATCAGCTCTTTTCCAGTTAGGTAACAGGATTGGTGATGGTATTCCTACTGAGATGGCTTTTAGTAGTGTTTCTAAAACTTTGGAAGGCACTCCTTCTGGTAATTTCTTCAAAGCTGTTGATACTAATATCAGGCAGTTGGGTATGGGTATTAATGAAGCTTTATTTAATCCTAAGAATGGTGCAATTTTGTCTTATCCATCACCTTTGATTGAGAGTTCAATGGAAGTTTTATTGGAAAGTTCTCGTAAAGGTCCATCTATTGTCTCTCAGTCTTTGATTAGTATCTCTACTTATATTGAGAGGATTCACAAAGTTTCTGAGAGATTGAAAGATCTATTGGCTGAGGTTATTTCTTCTATGAAGGCTCAGATATCTTTCTTGACTCCTGCTATTGCTGGTATTGTTGTTGGTATCTCTGCTATGGTTGTTAATATTATTGTAAAACTTAATATGAGTCTTTCAGTTACCTCTTTTGAGGGTGGTAGTGCTGATGTTGCTGGTTCTGCTGGTGGTTTGACTGCTCTTGTTGATTTATTCTCAGTTAATGGTATTATTCCTAGTTACTGGTTCCAGTTGGTTGTTGGTATTTATGTTGTTGAATTAGCTTTTGTTTTGACTATTTTACAGAATGGTATTGAGAATGGTTCTGATAAGATCAACGAACAATATTTATTAGGTAAAAATCTTGGTAAGAGCTTTTTATTATATGCCATTATTGCTTTTATTGTTACTTTGTTATTTACTTTCATGGCTCAGGGTATTTTACAAGGTGAACTAGTCTGAAAAGCTTTAAATAGAATCTTCTTTTATTTATTCTATGGATAAAAAAGGTGATAGTATGCCTTTATGGCTTATTGTATTATTGATTTCTGCTGTTATTCTTTTAGCTCTTGGATTCTTGATTATTAAAAATAAAATAATTGACGGAGTGTTTAGAGGAATATGAATAAAAAAGGTTTAGAGAAAGAGCAGCTTGTATACTTGATAATTACAGTTTTAATAATATTTTTTATTAGTACAACAGGTTATGCTGCTTACAAAAGAACTTCTAGCGCTTCTAATATTGCTATTGTCCAGTCTTGGGTTAATGAAAAAAGTGCTGTTAATAGTATTCCTATTGCAGGTTCTTCTATACCTATTCCAGACAGACCTCCTATTACTGAATTAGATGAACCCTACATTGTTTATGAAAAAGATTTGGAATGGAATAATGATAAAGCCCCTAAATTATATTATGAAATTGCGAATTCTATGGTTGATTGCTATAATGCTTTCAATAATGGTAAAATAGATTTTATTGATAATATTAATAGAGATGTTTTCTGTTTCTCTTGCAGGCAGTTTGCTTTTGAAGATAAGATAAAGAATGATAAAGTTGTCCTTAAGGATTTTAAAAAATTCTTGCAAGATGAGAAGATAGGTATTATTCAGGATAAAACTTATGCTCAATTGATTGATTATGGGAAAGTTCCTAATATTCAGGTTGATAATTCTGATATTGTTATTGACAATAATCTTTATGTTTATTATGTTGCATTTTCTGGAAGGAAATTCACTCAGATTTTAGGTGAAGTTACAGGTTTTGAAACTGATACATCTATTGAAAATAATTTGCAGGATGCTGCTGAAACTTCAAGGGATATAGCTGCAGGTACAGGTAGTTCAGCTCTTAAATCAGGTATTCAGGCTGCACAGAATGATCTTCCTTGGAAGAGTGTCTTGAATGATATTGGCAGCTCTGCTGCTAAAGCTAGTAAATCTGAAGCTTTTCTTCTTAATATTGGAAAAGTTTTAGGTGAAAAAGGTCTTAAAGTTGTTCCTATTCTTGGTTGGGGTCTTACAGCTTATGATACTGGTAAAGGTACTTATAGAATTATTTGGGGAGATAAACCATTCCCTTCAGCTGTTACTGTAGCAAATGCTGAACAAGTTAATAGTCTCTGTAATGAAAAAGTTGATGATATTAGAGTTCCTTCACAACCTGTAGATATTGCAGATAATTCTAGAAGGCTTGAAGATAGTAGTTCTGGAGGTTTAGCTTCATGAAATTTAAAAAAGCTGATTTCGAATTCGAGTCTATAATCAAGCTATTGATAGTATTGATTGCTCTCTTTATCATTATTGGTTTAATATTTATGTTCAAGAAAAGTTCTTCTGCTTCAGTCACTAAAGTTTTTGATTTGTTGAGGTTTGGCAGGTAATATGAATATCCCCCTTGAAAAAATTGTTAAATGGGCAATAATCCTTATTGCATTCTTATTGTTGCTTTTTTGGGTTACTCCTGCTTATGGTAAACTAAAAGTTGCAATTTTTGGCAATTCATCTTCTGATGTTATTGTTGATAAGTCTATATCAGAAATTAGGAATCTTTTCTTTGACCATATTGTTAGTGATTATCAATCATGTAAATATTCTAAAGATATTAATTGTTATTGTCCTATAAGAAATACTAATATCCCTCAAGGTTTTGTTGTTGAAATATCAAATATTAATGATAATTCTATAATTAAACTTCACAAGAAAGCAACTATTTCTGGTGGTGTTGTTAATGATTATTCTCTGTCTGCTGTTGATGGTTCTGATATCACTTCTATTGAGGTTAATATTGGTGATGATAAGTTATTTGTTGAGAATACTGCTTATGGTGATCCTACAATGCTTTCTGATACTTCATTGGATTTTAAGGATTTCCTGACTACAGATAAAGTCTATCTTGAATCATCTGATCTTTATACTACGGCAGACTTAAAAGGACGTAACAAGATTGATTTCTCTAAAGGTATTATTTACAAAAAAGATCAACAGAGGACTTTCTTATTGAATAAAATTAATGATTTAGCTAGATGTTCTACTATTCCTAATGTTGATAAGGCTCTTAACAATTTTGATTCTGTTATCTCATCATTTGATAAATGTAATAAAAAAGATAATAATAAATGTGCGGCTTTTATTCAGTCATTGCCTTCTGATTATTTATTAAAAGCTGAATCTTCAAACTTAAATCTTTATTACAAGAATGAAAAAATTAAATCTGCTGATTTCAGGATATCTTGTATACTTAATAGTTTCAATAACCCTTCAAAAGAATTGTCAGGTAAATTTAATGGTTTAATCTTTAATGATTACTCAACTATTGATTTCTATTCTTATGATGATGGTTCTGTATGTGTTGCTGTTCAGGATAAAATCCGATAAACAAAACCTTTATATATAATCTTAGATGAGAATATTTTAGGTGATTTAATGTTTAACAAAAAAGGTCAGAGTATGCCAATGAATGTTATTATTGTTGGTATCATAGTTCTTGTTGTTTTAGTTATTATTGTAGCTTTCTTTGCTGGTGGTTTCAATAGTTTAGGCAATAAATTCAAGGATATTTTTAGTGGTCAGGCTGGTGGTCAGGCTTTGGATCTTACAATTCAGACTTGTCAGTCTAGTTGTGAGAATGCTCAAAATCTTCCTGGTTCATCTCAGGCTAAGTCTAGTTATTGTACATCTACTTATATTGTGGATACTGACTCTAATCCAAGTACAGCTCCTGAAAAAGTTAAATGTGGTTCTGTTAGTAATGCAGATTTGACAATTTCATCTTCTGAAGAGAAGAGGGGTGTTGTTAAGACTGGGGACTTAGGTGTTGAGTGCGATATTAGTTGCAGTTAAAATGAAAAAAGCTCAATCTTTGCCTTTGAATACTATTGTTATCTTGATTATTATTCTAGTTGCTGCTTTTCTTATTATATTATTTATCTCTAAGTATGGTTCTCAATTAGGGTTTAATTTTGGTCAGCAGGTTGATAATGTTATTAACTTGACTAATGATGCTAAACCATAAGTAATATATACTAAATTTTCTTTATTAAATTATAAAAGAGGTATTGAAATGAAGAAGAAAGCAATTCTTGGTGTTACTCCTGAAATACTTGTAGGTATTATTGTTGCTGTTATGTTTATTATTGGTCTTGTTTTTATAGCAGCTCCTAAATTAATTAAATTACTTCCAGGTCAGCAATCTAGTAATGAATGTTCTAATATTGCAGAATGGAATAATATTAAGTCTGTTCTTGAAAAATTTGATTCTTCTGAATTATCATCTTCTGAATCTCCATTCTATAATAAAGAGTGTAATCTTGTCAGTTTTACTTTATCTCAAGGTTTAGGTAAGATTAAGCCTGCTTTCAATATTAATTCTGAATCTCAGTTATGTCTTTGTAATATAGAAGATGATCTTTGCAGGCAGAGTTCTTGTTATATCTTAAAGAATTTTAATGCTATTAATTCTCAGCAGTTTGAGACTTCTGATTTTAAGGATTATCTTATATTGAAATTTGTTAAAGATGGCAAGACTTTGTTGATTAATCCTATTGGTGATAAGAAAGAACCAGAACCAATATTGTATTCTTATTCTGAACAGTTTAAGATTTTTGATGAATCTAATATTGTTAATTCATTGACTCTGGAATTTAAGAGCACTGAAGTAAATTCATTTATTCCTTTGGTAGAGTCTAAGCAGCCAGAACAATTTAATCCTGTTGGTGTAACTATAGTTCCAGGATTTACTTCTTATTTTTCTATTAAAATAATAAAACCTGTTGAGGATCTTCCTTTGTCTTCTGTTAAGTCTAATCCAGAATTTATTGATAATAATGCTGTTGCCTTTGCTCATGTTGTATTAAATATTCCTTCAGAAAAGTTAGCTCTTATCAATGATGAACCTGCTATTTATTATTTGACTGATGATTGGCATTCATCTCAATTATCATGCGTTAAAGATACTGAAAAGAATTCTTTATGTTCAGCAGATATTGATGGTTTTTCAAATGATTTTATCTTATCAGTTAAACCAGGTGCAACATGAACAAGAAAGGTGATATTTTAGATCTGCAGTTAGTCTGGGTTATAGATCTTATACTCTTTACTTTTTTGATCATTACTTATTTTGCTATTGATTCAAGGATAAAGAATAGCGAACTTCATGATATTCATATGACTGCTCGTGAGGTTGCAATGACTTATGATGCTGTTAAATCTTCTCCTCATGATGTTGTTTATTCTTTAAATTTCAAGGATAATCTTGCTGTTAATTTTGATAAAGATACTTGTACTGTTTTTGTAAAATCTAAAAAACCAGGTGATACTTTAAATTCTAAATCTTATTGTGGTAAGAATAATTTTTTAGTTGTTAATGATAATATTATGAATGACAGGGTGGTTTTATCTAAAAATGAACAAAAGGGCTGATGCTGGAAACTTTTTGCAGCTTTTCATAAAGTTTATTCCAGTTTTTATAGTATCAGGTTTTATTGCTATTGTTGCTTGGAATTATCTTAATGAAGATATTAATACTCACAATTTAGAGACTTATATTTTAACTAAAGACTTATTGTATTCTGATTCCTGTCTTGCTTTATCAGACTCTAATGTTCATCCTATGACTATTGATGTCAAGAAAATTTCAGATGAAAAACTTGCCTCTTGTTTTACTAAATCAAATATGGGTTACAGGATTACTTTATTAGATAAAGATAAGAATGAAGTTAAATCAGCTAAATCTTTGACTGTAAGGCAGGAGGGTTATCTTGTTAAGACTAAGAGTGGTTATCCTGTTTGTAAGTCTATTCCTGAATATCGTTGCTCTCAAAGGATTGATCCTATTTTATATTCTTCAGATGATAATAAAAAATTAGGTTTCCTTGTTACTGAGGTGATTAATTTTGTTGGGTAAGAAAGGTGCTGATTTCGGTATGGGTCTTACAATGATTCCCTCTATAATAATTCTTATTATAATATTAACATTCTATTTTTTCCTTTTCATAATCCTAGGTTTTGGTAAATCTCCTGACTTGATTATAAAAGCTGATTCTTATTCTGATTCTTCTAAAATTCTTGTATTAGTTAATGTTCCTATTGGTGAATCCACTCTTTCTGAATCAATAATTAATAACATTGATGATAAAGAACAATTAAAAAAATTAGAACCTGAAATAAATAGTATTATTAAATCTCTTCCAGTTCCTATTCGTAAGAATGCTTTCTGGAATTTTATTGTATCAAGGAATGATGAAGAATTATTTAGTATTAGGGAGTCTACTATTGCGTCTTCTGATTATTATAGACAATCAATTAATATTCCATTAAAGGATAAATCATTATTGAATATGGAATTATATCTCGACTGTAATAGTTGTACTGAGGAGGATCTTGCAGTAATATGAATAAGAAAGCAGATTTGTTCATGCCAATGTTTGTTCTCACATCTTTCATAGTCTTGGCTCTATTATTTTATACAATAAGTTCTACTAATGCTAAAAGGAACGATCTTATTGGTGCAAGTTCTATTGCTTTGATAAAAGTTTATGATGAAGGAGAAAAAGTATTATATTATATAGATAAATCTTCTCATATGAGCTTTGATTCTGCTTATAATAGGATTGCCAATAATGGAGGATATTATTCTTCAGATGATTGTGACCAGATTAATGGTTACCTTATTATTAATCACTGCAAGGAAGATTTCAATCCTTATGAGAATTTCAAAAAACTTTTCTCTGAGGATATGAATTCTTATCTTAAAGTTTACAAGAGTTCTTATAATGAATTCAAGCCTGAAGATATAACATTATCATCAACTTTCAATTTTTTTGGTTTTATTCCTGATGAAGTTAAGCCTGATGATGAATACTCTTATAAGTCTTTATTGGAAAAGCCTGTTAATAATCTTCAGATATCTAGTTTCGATTTTAAAGATAATGAACTTAATGTTCTTTATTCAGATGTTAAATTTCATGTTGAGCCTGTTAAATCAAGTCCTTTAGCTTCATCTTATTATACTATTCACCCTAAATTCTCTGTAGATATAGATGATTTTGAGATTTATAATAGATTATATGCTTCTATTGCTGTTAATTGTATTAATAAAAATCATGAATCATGTAATAATATTTTAGTATCATCTTTCTCTAATATAGAATTTGAGCAGGTAGGTAATATAATTAAATTAACTCTCCCTTTGAAATATTCTACTATTAGGATGGCTTTTGATAACTCTAAACCATTGAAGCAGCTTGATCTATTCAAATCATCACAATAATTGCAATTCACTATTTAGTATTAACACAATGTTTTTATATTAATTTCTTCAATTAATTTTTATGATTCTAAAATACGAGGATATTATTGGTAAGATTCTTAGTTCTACTTCATTGCCTAGAGATCAGATTGAGTCTAAGATTGAACAGAAATTAAAAGATCTCCATGATTTGATATCTAGGGAGGGTGCAGCTCATATTGTTGCTAATGAATTAAGTGTTAAACTATTTGATAATACAATTATGGAACCTGGTAAGGCTCTTAAGATTCGTGAAGTTAAACCTGGTTTGAATTCTGTTAATCTTATAGCAAGAGTAATGACTATTTATGATACCAAAGAATTCAAGACTGATAAACGTCAGGGGAGGATAGGTTCATTTTTAGCAGGTGATGAGACAGGCAGTACTAGGATTGTTGTCTGGGATGAAAAGATAATTTCAGAGATGAAAGAACTTCAGGAAGGCAATATTGTCAAGATTAATAATGCTTACTCTAAAGTAAATAATAAGAATTATACTGAACTTCATTTAGGTAGTAAGTCTCAGCTTATTATTAATCCTAAGAACGAGACAGTTCCAGAAATAAAGATAAATATGACATCTTCTAGGAAGACTATTAAAGATCTTCAGCCTAATGATTTTGTCGAAGTTTATGGTACAATTGTTGAAGTTTTCGAGCCTAAGTTCTATCAGGCATGTCCTGTTTGTAATCGTAAAGTTTTATTCAATAATGATTTTTTCAATTGTCAGGAGCATAATAAAGTAGAACCTAAGTCTGTTCCTATTGTTAATATTGTTCTTGATGATGGCACTGGTAATGTTAGGATGGTTTGTTTCCGTGATGTTGCTGAAAAGATTATTGGTAAAGTTCAATCTGGTTTTGATGCTGTTAAACATGAGAATAAAGGAAGGCAGATTGCTGTAAAAGGTAAAGTTTCCAAGAATGAGATGTTTGCTAGGACTGAGTTGATTGCTTCTTCTATTGAGGATTTGGATCCTGCTAAGCTTTTGGCTGAATTGGAAGGTAATTAGTAAACTTTATTATTAGTTAATATTTTATTGATTTATGGGATTATTTAATTTGTTTGATAAAAAAGAAAGGTTTTCTATAAGAAATAAAGATTATATAATAATAAATAAAAGTTATTGTAATAAACTTATTTTAGATAAAGTTAATGATATAATCTATGAAGTATTAAATTCAGAAAATATTGTTAAAAAACTGCCAGGGATAACTTTCATTTTAAATAATAAAAATCAGAAATCTCATGGTAGCATTAAGACATATGCCATAATGAAAGGCAAGGTTATTATTCGCCTAAATATTTTTGATGATATTGATTTAAAAAGTATTAAATTTACTTTGCTTCACGAATTAGCTCATGCTTGGGATTATATGAATAAGAGTAATATCTTAAAATCTCATTTTAAATTTTTTGATTTAAGTTTCTGGACTATTGATAGAAAAATTATGAGATTCAGAGAGGTTATTCATATTTATTTTAGTGGTTTAAAATCTGAAGGTTTAGCTATATATTATGAAGGTTACAAGGATTGTCAAGTTTATGATAGGGATCTTTTCTTTGATTTATATAATATGGCTTATTCTGATGCTAAGCATAATAAGAAAATCTTTAATGAGATACTTCATAATATTAAAGGAAATAATAAAGAACTCTATACTGAGATTAGTTATCATACTATAGGTTTTCACATGTTTTATTCTATAATCTATCTTAATCTTAGTCATAATATGGAATTTAATGCTCTTGCGAAAATGGGATATGCTGAATTTATTAGAAAATATGAACTCACTATGTGGAAATTTGGATATGCTCCAATAATATCATTAAATAGCGGAAGAGGTATAATAGACTATAAGAAATTATTAAATGAATGGGCAGCTGTTGCAAAGAATGAGGGTATAGAAAAGTTCTAAATTTATATCTTATACTAAAAAATTTAATGTTATACTCGCAATTTTTTCAATATTTTTCACATAACACTTATAAAGTTTAAAATTAATATATTATCATGGTTAATCACGAACTAAATCATGAAAAAAGTTTTAATTGGAGGGAATTTTTTAAAATATTTGGTGGTATTTTCTTAATGTGTGCTGGTGTTAGTATTGGAGTTTATTTTAAAGGAGAATTATTACCATTAATAATAGGTTTTGGTATTAGTGCTTTTGGTGCTGCTATATTATTTACTGACTAAAAATGGAAAAAATAGAATTAAAGAAAAATGTTCTGGATCTTGAATATAATCACGAATCTCACAAATCAGGCATATTTTTGGCTCTTACAACTACAGGTATTCTTGGTTTTTTCGGGAATATTTTGTTATTAAAGAATTCACTATTTATTATTGGGTTGTTTGTCACACTTTTTGTTATATTATTAAGTGTTGTTGCATATTATAAATGTTCAAAGAGAATGAAGTTGATTCTTTATCAGATTGAAAACCTTTAATAAATACCAGAGCTTTCTTCTTTTAAAAGATGTGATAATTTATGATGTTCAAGACTCATTTAGCATTTGGTTTTCTTATATCATTATTGGTTGTAAAATTCTTTTCTGTTCCTTATCCTTTATTGTTTATTCCTTTAGTTACTATCCTTAGTGGGTTGCCTGATATTGACCATCCTAAAAGCAAGTATGGGAGGAAATTATTTTTCTTGTCTATTCCTATCTCATTATTCTTTAAACATCGTGGTTTTTTCCACTCTATTTTTCCTCCTTTGATTGGTTTTTTCCTTCTTCAGTATTTTGGGATGCCTTTCTTAGGATTGGCTTTGGTTGTAGGTTATTGTTCTCATCTCTTAGGTGATTGTGTTACTAAGGAGGGTATTAATTTCTTGCATCCTTTCTCTACTTTCAGGATTCAGGGTCCTATTACTACTGGTCATGTTATAGAATCTTTTTTATTTGTTATTATCATGTTGGCTAATGCTTATTTTATACTTAATATTCTGAATATTTTATGAATAGTTTTATATAACTCTTAATTTTAGTTTTATTATGTTATTAAATGAGAGGATAGAATCAGCTTTTCGTGACGCTAGTGCTTTAGGTAGTCATGTTTTTGTCTTTATTTTGATAGTATTTGCTTATCTTATAGGATTAAAACTATTGTCTTTGCAATTATTAGTTGCTGTTGTATTGTCTTATTTTATTATCATGATCATAAGGACTTTTTATTTTAGGAACAGGCCTGTTAAGGAAAAGTTTAATTCTTTTTTCTCTAAGATTGATTCTTCATCTTTTCCAAGTGCTCATTCATCAAGGGGGATTATTATACTAATATTATTATCAAAATATTTTAATAATCTTTATCTAACATTATTTTTATCATTCTGTACCTTGGTTTTGATTTATTCAAGATTGCGTCTTAAAAAACATTTCTTTTCTGATATTTTAGCTGGCGCAATATTGGGAGTAGTGATATCATTATTTGTTCTGAGGGTTGTTCAATGAAAAGATCAATTTTTAATATTCCGAATTTATTTACATCATTGAGGATTTTATTACTTCCATTTCTTGTATATTATATTAATTTACACAATACTTTCATGTCTTTGATATTTATAATTATTATAACATCAACTGATTTTTTTGATGGTTTTTTTGCTAGGAGATTTAATCAGGTCACATCTTTTGGTGCTAAGTTTGATACTGTTGCTGATGCCTCTTTTATGGTTGTATCTCTATTGTCTTTGGTTAATGCTGATTATATTTTATTCTCTTTAGCTTTGATTATTATCTCTCCAAAGATTATCAGTTTAGTTATGATCCAGAATCTGAATCTTTACAAATACTCAGCTCCTCTGCCAGCTAAACTTGCTGCTGTTTTTGTATATATTGCTTTAGTTTTGATAGTAGTTGAGATTAATATTCTATATATTTACTATTGTATAATTATTTCTTATATTTTTTCTTTATGGCAATGGTATAATATGATTAAAAACAGGAAAAAGTACTCTTCATAATATTTATAAAACAAATAAATTATATTTATGTTATGATTAGTATTATTATTCCTGCATGTAATGAAGAAAAATATTTATTAGATACTATTAAGTCTATTAAGTCTCAGTCTTTCAAGGATTTTGAGATTATTGTTGTATGTGATGGGTGTACTGATAATACTCCTTTGATTGCTAAAAAACATTCTGATAAAGTTATTTTAAATAAAGAACGTAATGGTCCTACAAGACCTAAGAATCTTGGTGCTAAGAAATCTTCTGGTGATATTCTTGTTTTTCTTGATGCTGATACTCATCTGACTAAAGATGTTCTTAAAAAAATTAATGAAGTATCTGATAAGATAATTGTCGGCACTTGTAAGATTAAGCCCTCTAATAATAAATTTAAACATAGGCTTATGATGTCTTTGAAGAATAATATTTTATGTCCTTTTGGTGTCAGCAATGGTATTATCTTCTGTAAAAAAAATGATTTCTTCAAATATAATGGTTTTAATGAAAAATTAAAGAAAGGTGAGGATGGTCATTTTGTCCGTTTACTAAAGAAGAAAGGGCGTTTTATCATACTTAAAAATCATGTTATAAGTTCTACAAGAAGATTTGATAGTAAAGGTTATATTAGGACTTTTGGTTATTGGCTGAGGGAATATTTTAATCCTAGCAATGATGATTATGAGATTATTCGTTGATTTATATTATTTTTTCATCTATCCAATAATGTTTCATAAACAGTTCTGTTCTCTTCTTATCTATTTTAGAAGCTTTTTTTAGATACTCATTAAACTCTTTTCTCCCTAATTGGAATAATATTCCTGCTTTTTGAATTGTAAGATCATAATCATCACTTTCTATTTTTAATCCTTTATTGCAACAATCTAAAGATTTTATTAATAAATTTTTGTTTTTTGTTTCAAATCCTTTAGTTAACAATACACAGCTTTTTATTTTGTACGCATTAACATATATCTCAGTATTCAGAAACTTCATGTTTATTAATTTGTCAGCTATTTTTTCAGCATCATCAGGTTTATTATGACTTTGTATAACATCCATTTTTATGTTTAATGCTTGTTCATTTTCAGGATCTAATTCTAAAGCCTTATCTAATAATTCTAATCCTGGATCATCCATTTTCCTGTTTAGGTATTCTGTAGCATCATAAACTAGTTCATATGCTTCCAAAATATTCGAATTTTCTGAAATGTTTATTTTTTTCTCATTATCAAATTCCTTCTGGAATTTTTTTATATCAAGCTCTTTATTATTTTTTAGATGTTCTATTAAATTCTCTCTGAACTCTCTTGATATGATATTATGTTTAAGATATAATTCTATACTAATTTCTTCTTCTTTCATAGAGTTTTTAGATATTTAATTGTTTATAAAATTTTTTCTATAGGACAGTTGATTTCCTGTGGAACCACTTTAAAATGCCTTCTCTCCACTGGACACGACAAACTTGCGCGCCAGGTTTATATACTAAATTCCTTATTACTATATTTAGTTTGGTCGTGATAAGACATTAACAGGAAAAGTTTCCCCCGAAACAAATTTCCGATAAAGTGCCTGGATTTTCCAATAATCCTTCACTTAAGTTTATGAATTCTGTTGATGTTTTATTTTAAACAAACAAAATTGAAAAAAAACCGATAAGGAATGGAGGAAAACTATGGCAAAACCAATAAAAAAGTACAGGTCAGGTCAGTTAGAAGCCGCTATCTGGGAGAATGATAGAGAAGTGAATGGGAATATTGTTTCTTTTAAGACTGTTAGCTTAAGAAAGAGCTGGCATGATAAAGAAAAAAATATCTGGAGAGACAGTACAATCCAGTTGAGAAGAAATGACATACAGAGGGTTCTTGTTGTCTTGCAGAAGGTGCAGGAAGACTTATTATTAGCACAAGAAGGTGAAGGAGATGATGAAGATGAGTAGAAAAGTTGAAATATTAGAACAAGTTCAGGAGACTATGGAAGAAGTTAAACCAGTAAAAAAACAAAATGTTATGACAGTTGAAGATCTGCCAGGTGTTGGTCCTGCAACTGCAGAAAAATTAAAAGAATCTGGTTTTGATACTTTGTTGTCTTTAGCTGTTGCATCTCCAGGTGAATTAGTTGAGGCTGGTGGTTTGACTGAGGCTACTGCTCGTAAAGTTATCAAGGCTGCTCGTGATACTATGAATATGGGTTTCGAGTCTGGTGAGGAAGTTTTCGAAAAAAGAAAAAATATTATGAAAATAACTACATGTGCTAAAGGTCTTGATGCTTTGTTTGGTGGTGGTATTGAGAGTGGTGCTATTACTGAATGTTATGGCGAGTTTGGTTGTCTTACTCCAGATGCTAGGATAACATTAGCAGATGGTAGGGTTGTCCCTATTGGTAATATTGCAGGAAATAAAAGTGCTGGTACATATCCTATTAATATTGATGTGTTAACAAGAGAAAAAGATTCAATAATTAAGGTGAAGGCGACTAACCTATTTATTTATGACTGCAACCATGTCTTGAAAGTAATATTAAATGATGGTAGACAATTATCTGTTACACCGAATCATCCATTAATGACTGATAGAGGATGGATTGAAGCAAAGGACTTAACAGTTGATGATAATCTAGTTATAGTAAACGATTATGAATTTAGTAAAGAAGAAGTTAAGTTAAGTGGGATAACTCCAAGTAAAAACGTTCGTGTAAAAGTTGATCTTCCTAAAAAACTAAATCCTAGACTTTCTAAAATATTAGGGTATTTAGTTGGTGAAGGTTGGAAAGAAACAAATCCCCATCTTACTGACACTGGGAATGTATACAGGTTAAGTTATGCATCTAAAACTAAGGTTTTATTAGATGATTGGAAGACTAATGTTAAAGAAGTTTTTGGTTTGGAAAGTAATTATAGGAGAACAGACAAAACTTCCACTGAAACTTGGGCTATAGATTCTGTAATGGTGGGAGAATTTATGAGACAGTTTAATAATCTATATGAATTAGCTCCAAAAAAAAGAGTTCCTCAGCAGGTATTTGAGTCTCCAAAAGATGTTGTAACAGAATTTTTAGCAGCATTATATGATAGCGAAGGACACGCTCTTTTAGACTTGACAGTTAGAGAAAGGGAGCATACGAGAGTAAGTTCTAATGGCCAGCTTTTAATCTACAAATATAAATTGCCTAACTATGGGAGGGATATTGGGTTGAAAAGTTCGAGTCTTGGTTTGCTTCAAGATGTTCAAATTCTTCTGACTAAGTTGGGAATAAAATCGTGGATCAACCATTTTACGTCTAAAAAGACCTCAAAACTTACTGGCAAGAATTTTGTAGAACATAAATTGCATATAACTCAGGAAGAATCTATTAACAAATTCTATGATGAGGTTGGTAATAAGACTTTAAGAGTTAGAGATGGAATTAAAAAAGTCTTGAATAGCTATAAAAGGCATGTAAATAGTCCATTCAATTATAATAAAATAAAAGAGATTATATTGATGGAAAATCCCTTTGGCAAAGTGTATGATATTGAAGTTCCTGAAACTCATAGTTTTATTGCTAATGGGATTTTGTCGCATAACTCAGGTAAATCTTCCATTGCTCATCAGTTAGCAGTTAGCACTCAATTGCCTAGAGAACAAGGTGGTGCTGAGGGTATGGTTGTCTGGCTTGATACTGAATCAACTTTTAGACCTGAAAGGATTAAACAGATTTGTGAAGGTCGTGGTTTAGATGTTAGCACAACACTAAAAAATATTAAAGTTGCTAGATGTTTTAATTCAGACCATCAGATGCTTCTTGCTGAGAAAGTTGAGGACTTGATTAAAGAGGGTAATAATATAAAATTGGTTATTGTGGATTCTTTGATGTCTCACTTCAGGGCAGACTTTTCTGGACGTGGTCAGTTAGCTGATAGACAGCAGAAATTGAACAAGCACATGCATGCATTACAAAAACTTGGAACTTCTTATAATGTTGCGATTTATGTGACAAATCAGGTGATGTCAAAGCCAGATACTTTCTTTGGTGACCCTACTGCAGCTATTGGAGGGCATATTGTTGGACACAATTCAACATACCGTGTTTACTTGAGAAAAGGTAAGAAAGGTACTAGAGTTGCTAAAATGATTGATGCTCCTCATTTGCCTGACACTGAAGCTATTTTTCAAGTGACAGAAAAGGGTATTGAAGACGTTTAAACCTCTTTTTCTTTTATTTTATTAATAGTAAACATTTTTAAATATTCACGAATATATTCCTTTAATATAAAAGGGCGTGTAAATTGAAAATTTCAAAGTTTGATAAGATTAAAAAATTGAATGAGGAGATTAATATTTTAAAGTCTCATAAAGATAATATAATTGATTCTAATGATAAATACTTATTAAATAAATATACTGCTCTTATTCATAAGAAAAATATTGAATTAAATAATATTACAGAATCTAAAATTTCTAATAAAAATCTTGGTATAATATCTGTTTTTGTTATAATATTATTTGTATTCTCTCTTTTATTTTTTAACAATGCTAAGACAGGTCTTATTGTTGGTAATGTTTCTTCTAATAAAACAATAGTCTATATTCCTTCAGAGGCTATTGGGGGTAATATTACTTTGCAATTTAATGTTGGTGATTTTATTGGTGTTGATAATTCTATTTTCATTAATGTAACATTGACTAACACTACAGGTTCTACAACAAATATATTGAATCATTCCTCAATGTCAATCCTTCAGTTTTTTAATAATGCGTCTGAATGGTATTGCCAGAATAAGAGTTCTGAAGAATTGATATGGAATGATGTTGATAATGTTAGGGCATGGGAGGGAACTATTAGTTTAGGTAATGGTTATAACGGTTCTGCTGGTTGTTCTAATATATATCAGGTTAATCTAAGCACATTTTTTCCACCTTTTCTTTATGCTCCGAAATTTGTCAGCGGGCAGTCTTTTAATATTACTGTAAATTCAACATATTTTAACAGCCCAAGTAGTCGTGACACAATAATTTACAAATCTTCATTGTTATTTTTGAACAGGCCTCCAAATATGACAAATATAAGTATTCTGCCTACTCTCCCATTGATAGATGATAACCTCACTGCTAATATAACAGGGTTAGGTGATCCTGATGAGAATTCTTTTTCTGGGGTTAATAATGTCAGTTATAATTGGTATAGAAATAATCTTCCTATAACAGTTTTAAATCTGCCGTTTACTAATAATAAGTATTCTATTGATGAGAGGACGTCTTTTGATTTTAGTGGCAATAATCTGAATGCAAAGATAGACGGAGGAAATGGGACTACTTACACATCTGATAACTGTACTATTGGTGGATGTTATAGGTTAAGTTCATATAGTTGGATAAACATAAGTGATCCTAGGAATTTGACTCTCGGTATGGATAATTTCACTATAGCTTTTTGGTGGGATCCTGATGGTAGGAATTTAACAGTTCTAGATGAATATTATATGATCTATAAAAGAGTTCAAAACCAAGATCCATCCTATCAGGGTATTTGGGTTGCTGTGGGTCTTAGTTCTCAGGTAGGTGCTAATGAATTAGAATTCCAGATAAGCATATGGAATAGTTATAAAAATGATGGTATAACATTCAATATTAGTATACCAGGAACAAATAATCCTGGTAAGAAATTTATAGCAATAACTAATAGGTTAACTCAATCTGTAAATGGGCATACTGTTACATTATTTATTAATGGTTCAAGCGAGAGTCTTTCTGATCTTTTCCCAATGGAAGGTATTATAAATAATACAAACAAGGATATAGTTTCATATATTGGTTCCGGTGGTGCAGGTAGTGGTATTGATGATGAATCTGGACCATATCCTCTAAGCATTAATGGTACTATTGATGAATTCCAGATATACAACAGAACTCTTTCTATTAATCAGCTTAATGCTATTTATAATAATGGTATTGGTAATTATAGTCTTATTGTTAAGGATGAACTAAAAGCAAATGAAGTTTGGAATGTCTCTGCTGTCCCTATTGATAATGATGGCCTTAATGGTTCTAGGATTATGTCTAATTCTGTAATTCCTATATTAAGGCCTGTGCTTGTCAACCCTAGGAGTTCTAAGGTTATTATTAATCCTAAATTTAGCATGACCTTTAATTTTACTACTTTAGAATATTTGTATCTTAAGAACGCTACTATTTATGGTAATTGGAGCACTCTTGTCTTTAAGGCTAATAATTCAAATCTTTCAGCAATAAATTCTAATTCTATTAATTCAATTAATGTAAGTGGTATAGGTAATGGCACATGGTCTTGGAATGTTGAAGTTTGTAACTCTGATCATAATTGTATACTGAATAATTCAAATTTTTCTTTTACTGCAAATAATGCTCCAAATATTTCCAGTGTTTCAATTCTCCCATCATCTCCTTCACCTACTAATGACCTTATTGCTAATATAACAGGTCTTACTGATTATGACGGTGATGAACTTGTAGCTGTCAATAATGTTAGTTATAATTGGTATGTTAATCATTCCTCTATTACTCTATTGAATCTTCCTTTCAATGATGTCATTTATGGTTCAGAGGATAATTTTAATAATATGACTAATAGGACTATCTTTGATTTTAGTGGTAATAATCTGGAAGTTAATTTAAAGGGTATTGCTGGTTCATTGGGTCCAGGTAATAATGGAAGATTCCCTGAATTTTTCACAAAAAGATGTACTATCGGTGGATGTTACAATTTTAGTGGTGGTAGTAGTACCTCTTCTGTACATAATTTTATTAATGTTAGTGACCCAGATAATATTACAATAAGTATGGGCAAGCATTATAGTATACTATTCTGGTTTAATAAAAATAATAAAGTTGAAGGTACACGTACAGTTTATCAAAGGGGTACAACACTCACGCCTCTAAGAATGACTATTGGAAAGACAAGCCTAAGTACAACCGTTCCATATATAATAAATGTTCTGCACACAAATAATACTCTAACTCAGAAAACTGCAAACTACTCATTTAAAGGTTCAATAGGCAACTCAATATTTATTGCAGTATTATATGATGGTGAAACCGGTAATACTACACTGATTATTAATGGTACTCTTGCTCTTGAAGCTGAAGAAGCTGATAAGTTATATGGTGCTATAAGAAATGAGAGTAGTGTTTCATCATTTTTAATAGGTTCTGGTGGTACTGCAAATACTGCTATTTTTGGTTCTATCGACGAATTCCAGATTTATAATAGGACTTTGACTTCTGCTCAGGTTGCCGCTATTTATAATAATGGTAAGGGTAATTATAGTGTTATTGTTAAGGAAGAGATATTATTAGGCCAGACATGGAATGTCTCTGCTGTCCCTATTGATTATCTTGGCTTGAATGGTTCTAGATCTGTATCTTCATCTGTTACTATTTCTAACCCATCTGCTATAGCCTGTACTTGGAGTAATGCTGCTTTGAATGTTAGTTTTGGTAATGGTCTTTCTCAGTCTTTATCTCAGGGTGTTGTATATAATGCTTCTAAGAATTTTGAGGGTTATATAGGTTCTTCATCTCAGAATGCTGGTATTAATTGGTCTTTGTATAATGTTACTGCTGATAATACAAATACTGCTGATGTAAATATCTCAATAATGGGAAGTCATCTTCTTTCTGGTATTAATACTCTTGGTATTGGTAATATTACTTGGATGTCTAACGAATCTAATGGTAATGGTACTGATGCTTCTGGTGTTATCAGGAACTTTACTTATCTTGGTTCTAGTGCTGCTGGTCAGAATTTTGAGGGTTTTAATCTCACTCTGATTAATGATGGTGATACTAAACTTGCTTTGAGGAACAGGAACTTTTCTAACAATCTTGCACCTGATTCTACATCATGGTTTAGGTTCTGGCTTCATGTCCCAAGGAATACTGTGGGAGCAAAGTATATTGGTAATTATACTATGGAGTGTTCACAAGCTTAATAAACTGAATTATCTTTTTATATTTTATGAATAATAATCAAAAATTATTTTTATTATTTTCTATACTGCAACTTTCTATTATATTATTTATTGATCCGCAATACTACACTGCTAATGTTATTGGAAGTGCTGATGTGCAGGTTACAAGTGTATTAGCTGAGGATAATAATAGTCGCCCAATTGCTCTTTATGTCTCTATCATCTTCTTGATTTTATTATTAGTCTCTGTTGTTGTAAGGATTTATTTTTTAGTTAGAAAGTTAAGAAAGAGACATTAAAAATTTTTAAAAAATTAAAATAAAAAAAGAAAAATTCCTCAAATTTATTGAGGTGTTAATGTAGCACTTAATGTTGTTGTCTGACCGCTATTTACAGTGACCAAAGTATTGTAATCTTGGTATCCTGTTTTTACCAATCTTACTGCACGTTCTCCAGGTGCTAAGTTTGTCACAGTTCTAGGTGTTGTTCCTTTGAATACATTATCAACATATATCTGTGCTCCTGTTGGAGATGATGTAACACTTAAGGATCCTGTTTGTACTAATGCTACATTTGCTGTTGTGTAATTATATACAATCTGCCAGTTAGCATTCATTCCATTAGGGCTTGCAATATCTATTGTGCTTACACTTGTAACAAATCCTGTTCTTGACACTGTCAATGTATATGTTCCAAGATCAACTAAATTATTTCCGCCAGTTCCTCCAGCATTTGTTGTTCCTTGATATGTTGCATGTCCTGGTTTTGTCAATTTCCATGTAGTTGAGCCTGGACTTGTTGTCAGCCAGAAAGCACCTGTGCTATCTACTCTCTTCATTACAGCATTGTATGCTTTTGTAGCTCCAGCACTTAATGGATGGTAACTTGTGTTTGTAAAGTATCCATATTTCTGGAATATCAATGTCCAAACGTATAAATTATTGTCTGGAACATACCAGTTGATCAATTTTGAAGTTGTTCCTACACATGCTCCAGTATCTCTTACACATACTATCGCTTCACTTGGATCTGATGTTGTATCAAATGTTACATAAGGTACATTGAATACTGTTGTTACTCCGTCAGTAACATTTACATTTCCCCACCATGATGACCCAGGACTAGCTAAATTTCCTATATTAAGATAATGTGATCCAGCAGATAAATCATTCACTGTTAAAGGTGTATTTCCTTTGTATACACTTTCAACATATACTGATGACTCATCTGGTGCATTAACCTCTAATGAACCATTTGCGAATGCATTTCCTACCATAACTAAAAACAAACTTAAAATTACTAAAGAAATTGTTATTTTTTTTCTTTTATCCAATTTTATCTCCCTCCGATTTTTTATAACTTTTTATTTATCGCTATTTATATATATTTAAACTTATTACAAAAGAAAAATATATTTCATAATATACACTTTTAACAATATTTACTTATTCTCTTTATTTAGGGGCTTAGTTGAAAGTCTCTTGATTTATTAGTGATATATTGTGGGCTATTGCTCTACAATATATCTCTGCTCTTTGGCTTACAAGAGACTTGGACAGAACCGAGGTTCCGTACCTC